>Ga0206682_10000962_pt1 | contig 29303 bp, 52 predicted proteins | sample M240m12015metaG_FD_155444 | JGI IMG/M metagenome (GOLD analysis project Ga0206682, IMG submission 155444) | Ammonia-oxidizing marine archaeal communities from Monterey Bay, California, United States - M2 40m 12015 | ecosystem: Environmental > Aquatic > Marine > Intertidal zone | place: USA...
TTTTTAATAGGCATTTTTCTAGCTCTATTATTAAATTCATACTTAAAGTTCATATCAAAAAAATGAGACTTAAGATATTTCATATTATCATACATTTTAATAATACGAATTTGGTAAAGAGGGTTAATAGGATCCCATTGCGTATCTACAATAAGCCCTTTTACTGGCAATAAAACATTAGGCCTACTAAAAGATGATAGTAGGCAATATACGGTTTGTCCTTTAGTAAATATTCTGTGTGCTTTCATTCAAACTCTACAACGTTTTCAAATAGTCTAGCAGTACCGTTTACATTAATGTCAGGAGAATGATATATGTTATATTGAAATTCTTTATCGGATAAGGATTCTACATATTTTTTAATTCCTTCAACCGTAGGTTCATTTAAATTACCTAATACATAGAATATAGATGTTGTTGTACTTCTGTCCAAAATGGTTTGGAGCTGTTTCATGAGATAAGACGATACTACAGCATCAGACGGCTCAAATTGATAAAAGTCATTTTTAGTTAACTTGTTAAAAATATCCATGTAATTAATACATTCAATATTTCTAGGCACGTTCCCTAAGAATGCCTTTACTCTTACCGCATCTTTAGAATATATGAAATTAAATTCTATGTTTGTTTCCATTCAGTTAATAAATCGATCTCTGCCTGGAGCTCTTTTATTTTGCTTTCTATTTCCTTCTTATTAGGTTCATAGTGTGTACCCCATTCCTTTCCAATTTTTAGTACATCTTTTTCAAATTTATTACCGCACTCTAATCCGAGATCTTCACAAAGCTCCCAAAAGAATTTCATAATATATTCAAATTTATTTCTATGGTCATCATTGGATTCAAATACATCTGTTGAAGTCCACTGCTCTTTACCACCTCCATGATTATCATCAATCACTCTTTTGATTACACCATTTCTTGCAGGTTCTAAAACAATCTTAATCATTAAGTCTCTTATTTAAAGATTCTCTTGCATCTTTCATTAATTGTCTAGCTTCCTTTTTATCAGCCTTCCAAGTTTCTTTATCTTTTACACTTAAGATTGCATTGGCTTCTCTTAGCATTTTAATTTCAGTTTCATTATACCCAACTTCTTTCCATGCTATTATTTGCCTTTCTTCAATACTTTCTAGTCTTTCAGCTATCCCTTTCTCAACTGCATCAGTAGTAGCTGCATGTAATTCTTTACCTCTTTGTAAATTTTCTCTGGTCACCTCCATCCACTTATGGAATGGTAATTTACTTTTTGCTTTTAGAAGTCCTTGGTACTTCATCGCTAATCTTCTCTGTCTTCTATTTGGTGCTTGTGTCATATGATTAATTTTATTATATATTATACCTTAAATTGCTTAGTCTATTTTATACCTAGACTTAATTAATTCTTTAATGCTATCAAAAAGGCTATCTAAAATTAAGTCTTCTGATATTTGATTTTTAATAAAAGATTCTAATTCATCATTTACTTCTTCACTATCAAATGAAGAACTTATAATTTCATATATGGCTTTTTTAGGAACTTCTATCGGAAAGGTAAGATTCAGTTTTACTTTATCATTCTTTTTCTGTTTATCAAAAAGAGTTCTTATTGGGGATGAGGTTTCTTTTTTAGGTGGTAATTTTTCTTTATATACCTCGGCTGCTTTTGTTAATGCCGGTGTAGGCGGATTAAAATCTAAAGGTTCACCGTTTAGCGGTTCTAAAAATTCACTAAGTAAATTTGTTGCTATCCTACCACCACCTTCAAAAGTAGTCCATTCACCTTCAGTACCTTTAATAGTTTCAACTGAACCAAACTTATCGCCTTTAATCCACTGTAGTCTTTCTTGTTCTATACTTTCCATACTTTTATCCCTTTATAGTTATTATACTCTGAAAAAGAAATTTGTTTACGGATTACTCTTCCTTTGGAACTTTGAATATTCCCCATGAACATTTAAGTTCTGCGTATACAGGTGTACCATCATCACTGGCAGTAGTTGGGAGACCACTAAAGCCAATAATTAACCTTTCTGTAATTGCATCAACGGCTACCCCAGATTTAAAGACAAAATCAAAACATAAATCAGCAACTGCATTTTCCTTGGTTCCTAATGCGTAAATATTAAATAGGGACGATTCTTTCGCATCATCTAATGCTTTAGGTATTTTATCCCCAGCAGTATCACTTGTACATGGTAAGCTCCATACCGCGCCCCATACTGAACCGTTCTGCGCCCAGTTCAAACCGGTTTGTAGATTCTTTGCCGCAAATGAAACTCTAAGTACAAGGGCATCATCAATATTAATATCTTCTTGTAAAACAATACCCATTGAAGTAATATCATACGTGCTATACGCATTCCCCCCAAACTTAATTATCGCAGGATCCTGCCCTTTAGCACCGGTCCAATTTGACGATGACCAGCCAGCAGACTTAGCAGCTGTACTAAAAGAATGCCCTATAATAAAGTTAGAGTTGGTCTGATCCAATGGATTAAATGTTGGTAACCCATCTCCTATAAACATTGAACTTTCTGCAATTTTTTCAGGTAATCCTGTGTCAAAAGTTCCTTCTAAACCTTGTACACCTTGTAAACCTTGTACACCTTGTAACCCTTGTAATCCTGTAGTTCCTTGTAAACCTTGTGTTCCTTGAGTTCCTTGTAAACCTTGTGTTCCTTGTAAACCATCGGTTCCTTGTGTTCCTTGTAATCCTGTAGTTCCTTGTAATCCTGTAGTTCCTTGTAAACCTTGTAAACCTTGAGTTCCTTGTAAACCTTGTAATCCTGTAGTTCCTTGTAAACCTTGTGTTCCTTGAGTTCCTTGTAAACCTTGTGTTCCTGTAGTTCCTTGTAAACCTGTAGTTCCTTGTAAACCTTGTAAACCTTGTAATCCTGTAGTTCCTTGTAAACCTTGTAAACCTTGAGTTCCTTGTAAACCTTGTAATCCTGTAGTTCCTTGTAAACCTTGTAAACCTTGGGTTCCTTGTAAACCTAATCCGTCATTTCCTTGTAAACCTTGTAAACCTTGAGTTCCTTGTAAACCATTACCGACAACTTTAGTTAATGAAAAAGATACATTATTCATTGTTATAGTAGATGTAGATACATTATCAGTTTTAAATCTAACATCTATCACATCACCAGCGGCAAATGTTTCTAAACCGTTTATTGAAAAAGATCCACTTGTATTATTAGCAAACGCTCTACTTGTTTCTGTTTGTGCAATAATAACACCATTCTTAAATACTCCTACTGTTATTTCACGATTAGCACCAGATGTAATAGTATAGATACCACTCATTTTATAAACTCCGCCTTCACCTGCATCAATAACTAAAGTATCACCCTGTGCACCTCCACCAGACGAGACATATGACATTTGGCTTATTTCACCTACTGCTGAAGTATCCCAGCCATTAAAAACATTATTCCATCCTGCTATTGGGGTAGAACTTAATTCATACATTTCACCGTATGCAATAGATCCACTTATCACACCAGGTTGACCAGTAGTACCTTGTGTTCCTTGCGTCCCAGTACCAGTAGTACCTTGTAAACCTGTAGTTCCTTGTAAACCTAATCCTGTTGTTCCTTGTGTCCCAATACCGGTAGTACCTTGTAAACCAATAGTTCCTTGTAAGCCTTGTGTTCCTTGTAAACCTGTAGTTCCTTGTAAACCAATAGTTCCTTGTAAGCCTTGTGTTCCTTGTAAACCTGTAGTTCCTTGTAAACCTAATCCTGTTATACCTTGTGTTCCTTGTGAACCTAATCCTTGTATTCCTTGTGTTCCTTGAGTTCCAATACCGGTGGTACCTTGTGTTCCTTGAGTTCCTTGTAAACCTAATCCTGTTGCACCTTGAGTTCCTGCTTGACCGGTAACTACAAACGATACTAAAACATCCTCGTCCATAGTGAACGGTGAATTTTCGGTAGAAGCAACTGGCTGTACGTCTAATTCCCACCAATCAGTTTGATCTTGTAATCCGTCAATTTGCCAAAGAATAAATTCGCTAGGATCTGCTTTAGCTGATATTCTAACGTGTCCTTTTATAATAGCCGGGTTAGATGCAATAGTTAATAAAAAGTTTGATATATCGATACCAGTTACACCAAAGTCATGTATTGACATAATAGTAGCAGTATTCTGAGTTGCATTATTTACAGCAACATAACTAAATCCTGGATTCTGAACCGAGGTAGATGTATTAAATTCATAATCAAATGTTGCTCCACCAAACCCACCATCAGTACCAGAAGTACCTTGTGTACCACCTAAGCCTTGTGTACCTTGGGCTCCCTGTGCACCAGAACCTGTAGTACCTTGAACACCGAAACCTTGGGTTCCTTGAATTCCAAATTGCCCAGAAATTCCTTGTGTTCCTAATAAACCTTGAACACCTTGGACACCTTGTAAACCAAATCCGTCATTTCCTTGAACACCTTGTGTTCCTAATAAACCTTGAACACCTTGGACACCTTGTAAACCAAATCCGTCATTTCCTTGAGTTCCTTGTAAGCCTTGTGTTCCAGTTGTACCTTGTGCTCCAGATAGACCTGCAGATGAAGGTGCTATTGATTGCCAAATAGTACCATTATATTGTAATATGTCAGATGATGAAGCACTACCGGATGAAACGTCAGATAACATATCCAATGTTGGTGCCCCACTATTCAGTGTTGCTAAATCAACATTTCCTGAATCAAAGTTATAATTAATATTCTTATTAGCAGTGTCAGTAGCAACACTTAAGGCATTACCTAATGCTACATCTGAATTGGATGAACTAAAACCTCTAAACTCTAAAGTAGTTCCATTCATTCCACCAAAAACGTTTTGTCCACCTATACCTATATTAGTACCTTGGTTTATTTCTCCACCGGCAGATGTATTAATAAGTTTAACGGCATTAACTGTGGTATCATATTGTAATTGGACGCCATCTCCTGCAATTAATCTAAAGGTATCATTTGCTATTGTAGAATTTAATAATACATCATTAGCAGCTCCTAGGCTAGGTGTGACTCCAGTATAATTAACAATAATCTTACCATAACTATTTGATGCTCCTACTGTAACATCTCCGGTTCCAATACCACCAATGACATCCCATTCACTAGTTACAAATGTACCTTGTGTAGTTCTTTTATTTGCTCTCCACCAAACTAAAGTTTCTGTTACTATACTAGTACTTCCGGTAGGATCAGTTACTTCTACTGGGTGATATATGATATGCCCTGTGTTATATGTTCTATTGTCTACCCAAGGGTTAGCTACCGCTTTAAAGTTTTCATCTACCTCACCATTAAAAAGTTCTCTTTTAACTTCATTTCTATAGATGATGTATTCTGTCAGATTGAATGCCATTTATACTAGTCTTTTTTTATTTATTCAGGAGGTTCATTAATAATGTTAACATCATCATACGGAAATTCAGATGTGTCACGTTGTGCAATAAAAGCTTCTCTTAGTTGGTTTAGATACCATGTTCCTTCAGACCATCCAGGTATAGCATAACACGGTGAATAAATCCCTGAAGTATATATCCTATTAATCTCACTCCAATAACCTTTATAATCATTGACTGATTTATTTATGAATTCTATTTGTCTATTAACTAACACTGACCTTTGTGCATTTCTTTGTATATCAAAAGAAGACCCCGAAGTTAATTTAAAGTCACCAGTTAGATCTGATGCCCTGTACTCTGTAACAAATTCATATAAAGAACTACCTCCTAAAAACAATTGTATACTTGCTAAGTCGCCTACATAGCATGGATCAAATGGTACATAATTAGTTTGATAAAATAATTCCATTTCAGCAACACTATTAAAATCAGTGTACTCTGATTTACCTGCAGCCTGATCATAAAATCCTATTCGGATTTTAGTCACATCTATTTTATACTTTTTAAGATAAGTAAAAAAGTCAAGGGATAGTTTAAATGTTAGAGCTTCGACGACCAAGAGGTTATACTATTTTTTGTATATATTCAGCTCTTTATTGTGTGGTAGTCATTTAATAGGTTAGAAATTTTACCGTGTGTCACATTACATTCATTAAAAATCTGAAGATGTTCAGTATCTCTGTAGTCTTGTATCCAATAAACATGCTTAAAACCAGCATTAACTAAAATTTTAGTACACATTTTACAAGGTGATAGAGTTAGAAGTATTATGTAATTTTGTGGATCGTATTCTTGGAACTTGGCAATCATATTTACCTCAGCATGAATAAAGCCACTTTCTCCTGGTGTTAAAGAATCTTCTTCAGTTCCAGTATCATTATTAGTTTCAGCTCCGCTGTAAGAACCATTATAACCAAAACTTGCTATTTTACTAAAATCCTTTTTTAAAGCCATACACCCAACCTTAGTAGTAGAAGAATTTGAAAGATCTCTAATACTTAATAAAATATTAGTGAATGCTTTTAGTTTTATTTGAAGTCGCTGAAGTTTGGGATCCATTTTTGTTTAATTAAAGTAGCTTTCATTTTTACCTCAGACAAATCTTTGTTAAGACTGTTTGCAATTCTTATGTTTTCTTTATCGTCATCAAAGAATTTAAAATTTCTAAATCCCATTTGAACAAATTTCATAAAGGCATCCTTTTTCTTTTGTGCAGTAGAGCCAGTGAATCCTAAGTTAGGATCATTGATTGCGAATATAAAATCAGGATTAACATCTACACCGTTATGCATTAGAAAATCATAAATAAGTTTTGAGTCATCTCTCGCAGTAATAATTCCAACTGCAGTACCTTTTGCAATTGTTCTTTTAAGTATTTTGAAAACCCAGTCAATTATTTTACCAGCCTTAAGAATTTCTAAATCTCTAAAGTCATTAAAATCAAACTCATCATGCGGCTTGGTTTTAAATGTATTAAATTCCTGTGGAGTAAGATCAATTTCATATCCTGTTTTTGGATTAAAAACTTTAATTTTACTTTTGGTTACAATTAAAGTATCATCAACATCAAAGACAGTTATATCTTTCCCCCACTTTCTATACTTCTCAAATAAATCCATACAATATATATCAGTTAATTTCTTTTACTTTACTACAGGTGAGATATGGAACGGGTACATTAACAATTTCTCCCATTCTCATATATATGTTTTACTACCGGAAACCTTAATGAATATCCACCGTTTTGATTTTGGCTTTCTTCAAAATATTGAACAGTTACAGTTTTACCGATTAGTTCATTATGATTGTTGAGGTAGTGTTCTCTTTGTTCTTTAGAAAATCCAGATCCTACACTTACACGGTTACCTTTATGTTCAATAATAATATTACTTAAACCCTCCTTTTCAACTTGTTTTCCATTTTCTGTCCATCGCATTGTACCGTTCATACATTCTAGGATTGTATATTCAGCATCATGGAATTTTTTAACCTTTAGAAGATTATGGCTTCTTTTACCTTCATAGCCGATATTCTTTCTAACCATGATTCCTTCAAATCCAGCATCTTCGGCTTCTTTTGCCATCTCAGTAAATTGTTCCTCTGTGGTTAGTTGATCCTGTGGTAAGAATTCTAACATAGAAGAGTTAATTCCTTCTGGTAAAATATCATAACCATTCTTAAGTCTTTCAGTAAGCGGTGTAGTTCCAGTCTTATTATCAAATTCATCTAAAGTTAAATAATCAAATACAAAGAATTTAGGATTTTCAATTTGATGGTCCTTCTTTCTGATTTGTTTCATAATTCCTTGGAAGTCTTCATTACCATCTTTATCTACCATACAGATTTCTCCATCTAAAATAAAGTCTCCACCTATTTTAGAAATTTCATTTTCTAAATTACCTAAGGTTGTAAATTCTTTACCGTTCCTTGAAAAGAATGTTACAGTATTCATTTCTTTTCTACAGATACATCTTACACCATCCAATTTTCTGGATCCGTACCATTCTCCACTTTGAAAATCCACTCTCTTAGGATTATATGCATTTGCTAAAGCGACCTTAAAGGTTGGAATTAAATCTGGGTGGATTGCCTTATTAATAGAAGTAGTACCACATCCCATATTAAGGTCTCGGTTTAGCATATAGTAAATAATATCTTCCCATTGCTTATTCTCTAGGACGAATCTATTTACATTTGCAATTGCCGTATGACCGGTACATACCCTATTTCTTAAATCATCCAATAAGGTAAAGATACTACCGTATGTATTTGGGTGACCTAGTAAATCTGAATTCTTTTTGCAATTCCTAGGAGTTACATTATATTTGAAATAAGGATTGTAAGTATAGAAGAAAACTTTCTGTAAGAATTCTCTATCAGAATTTTCAACAGAGTTATCAGCATACTTTTTAAGAGTTGCAATTTTATGATTCCCTGATGAGGAAGAGCGCATTTCATCCAAGAAGGATTGTAGATAAGTAAGGTTTGTGTATTCAGTCATATTCCGTTTATTTAATTATATTATAAATATAATCAATTTAATTGGGAATTGAAAATTTTTCTAGGACTTTTTTCTAAAAGTTATTAACAATTTTTTATTCTGTCCTGTATAGATTTTAACTTTGCACATTTTTCAAAATCTTCTTTTTCTTCAAAGTGTAGCATTATCTTACTTAAGCTTTTAATTTTATGCTTTGCTGTTTTCTCATCATAGTGAAGTACTTGATCAGGAAACATTATTATTGTGTTATAACATAGGTTCATATATTGATCCCAACTAGTATTTTCTAATTGGTCTAGTAATGACCTCATAAATTCATCATTATCAAATTCCATTTTCTAAGTCTTTCATTTTCTTAATTAGTAATTCTTGTTCATCACTTAATTCACTTGGCAAGTTAACTAATATATTTATAAAAAAATCTCCATACATACTTGGATTGTTATAAGCAGGAAACCCTTTACCTTTTATTCTTAGCATAGTACCATTCTTAACACATTTCGGTATAGTGTAAGTTATAGTTTTATCAAATACCGTCGCCTCACCCTTACCGCCTAATAATGCATCATATAAATCTATATGCTTTATCGTATGCAACCCTTTTTGGTCTAAATAAAAATTAGGATCATCTTGTATAAGTACTGTTAATACAAGATCTCCGTTTTGATCTTCTGTCATTCCTCTCTGCCCTAGTCCTTTAAGTCTCATTCTCTGACCAGGCTTTACTCCAGCTTTAATGTCTACACTAACAACTTTTGTCCCAACTCTAATTTCTTTACTGCATCCATAATAAGCTTGCTCTAATGTTATGTAAACTTGTGCAGTTATATTTCCACCCTTTGTACTAAAGCCATGTCTTCCACTAAATCCACCAAAGCTAGGATTACCAAAGCCACCTCCACCATTCCTTATAAAATCTTCAAAGATATCATCCATAGATCCACCAAATGGATTGCTACCTCTTTGATCGTATTGTGCCTTCTTATTAGGATCACCTAGAGTTTCATATGCATCAGCTATTTCTTTAAATCTTTCCTCGTTACCTGAAGATTTATCTGGATGGTATTCTTTTGCTAATTTTCTATAAGCCTTTTTAATCTCAACGTCAGTAGAGTTTTTATCTACACCTAGTATGTTGTAGGGATCTTTCATTTCCAAAATAACTGTATACCTATAAGACTACAAGCTAGGCATAATGATACTATTGTTTTTGTAGTAATTCCTTCATCTAGAAAATACCAAGTTAAAAAAGTAAATGAAATAATACCTGATCCGAATGCAATAAATCTACCTGGCCACAAAAGACCATCATAATACTCCACTATAAAGCGCGTACCATAAATTAAAATATAACTTATTACAGTTCCGAATGTTAGGGATACTATAAAAGGATTCTTTTTAAACCAAGGCCATACAAATTGACCGTTTGTTTGAAACCATATTGCCGATTGTCCTAAGAAGAACAATAAAAATGCTAAAATTAACTTATTCATTTATATAATATTTATAACCCATTCTAACCATGTGATCCATGTGATGTTCCATTTGCTTTGCTGTTATCCATACTGAAGGTTCAATAATTACCTTACCGTCTTCTCTCTTATCGTATGCTTTATTAAGAAACCATTTTTCTCGTTTTGATTCCCACCAAAACCAGACCTTTTGCCATGATCTAGGTTTTTTCATATAAACTTTATTGCCTTTATCCATGTGAGCAATAAATTGTTTATATGTAATGTCTTTATCTGCCATTCTGGTTTGCTTCTTTTATTGCAATTCTATGTAGCTTTTCTTCTAGTGCAAATTTCTTTTCATCTAATTTGTTTGCTATTTCTAGTTGATTAGCAATTCTCTCTAGTACCGATGTTAGTTTTGGAATGTCTTTTTCCAATAATTTACGACCCATACCTGTTCTTAAAAATTCTGACATAATAAGTTGTTTATTTTTATATGCAAAAATGCGACTTAGTTTTATGAATATATAATCAAAATAACAATATTATGAAAAAGGTACCTTTATTTGAAGATTTTGTCCCTGCTGGCTTTGCCGCAAATAATGCAGCTCAATTTTCTCTTGGTGGAGTTAACAACACCGAAACAGGATATAACATGGATGCAATAGTTGGGCCAGTTGAACAATGCTCAAACCATGTAGCTGAACAAGCTAACAGTTACGAATCAAATGATAATGCTGAGCATACCGCAGAAGCATACATTAAAGAGGCTAAGAAACATATTAATGATAAGATAGACGAAGCATGCGAAAGCTATTCTGCTATGTCTGAATCTACTCTTAATGAAGGAACTGATATTAGTTCTTGGAATCAAGCCGGTATTAAAGGCGATGCTAATGCACAGATAACTACCTTTGTCGGACCTAAGGATATTGAAGATTTTGGCCTAGGTAGAAAATGTATGCAAATAAACATAGGAAGAAATTACGTTCAATTAAATCCTGCTGATATTGTAGAATTAAAGGACCTCCTTAAAAACTATAAAGTATAATATGATACCTAAATTTGAAAACTATTTAAATGAAGCTTCTGATTATGAATTTAATCCTAATGAAGCAGCGAGAAGATTAAAGGATAGAGAAAAAGAAAACATCCAAAGGTATAGGGCTGCACAAGAGCGTGGTGATAATTATGCCGTTGAGTTATATGAACTAAAAATCAAAATGGATAAAATTGACCTTGAAGGGTTAAAGGTACAAACCGCAATTCACCAACTTAAACAAAAGAATGGAAAGTAATGATAGGTAAGTTTGATGAATTCTTAAATGAAAAAAACTTTATGGTAGCAACAGCTGATACTGCTGTTAAATATAGACTATCACACATGCCTATGTCAGGTTATATTGTAGCAATGGCAGCAAGCGGTAAAGAATTAGATAAAGAAATAAAATCAGGATTTTCTAAAACTGCAATTGCTAAAGATATAGAAGATATGTTAAATGATCAATTAAAAAAGTATAGACAGTTTATTACTGTAAGTGTTGATAATACTTATAAAGGGGCAGGTTATGCATTTACGATTGACATGGATGAATTACTAAAAACATTAAACAGATAATGGAAAATAACCAAGAAAGGGCAGACTTAAGTAAAATCCGCCACTATAAAGGAACAGTAAAAGATTTTAAAAATTACTGGGATGAAATGGCTGGAACTGAAACTAATGCATTTGGTACTCCAGAATATCAAGGTTTTAATAATGTACACCCTACTCGCGGTGAAGGTGATAGTGAACATTGGAAAACATCAAATGTAACTAAAAGTAAACAAAAATAAATAATTTAAAATGAAAAAACATATACCACTATTCGAAGACTTCAATTTAAATGAAGGAAGAACCACAGATGGTTTAAGTAAAGATGGAATGAAAATCTTTTTGGATTTACAAGATCTTGTAGGATTTGAAAAAGGTGATACTATTACAAATTACAATAAGATTGATCCAGCTATAAAAGATCATAAGCTATATAAAAAGATATCCCCTAGAGATATGAGAATCTTAGGTAATGCATTAGGTAACTTAATGAGGATAGCAATTAGAATGGAGAGATAATTTCTATTTACATACAAACTAAAAAAGACCACTCTATGAGTGGCTTTTTAGTCTTATAGCTTTTATTGTAATTCAATGAACCCATTAGCAACTGACCAGGGTTCTTCAGCCCAAAGGTTAATTGCAATAGCGCCTCTTCTCCCTTCAGTTACAGGTGACACACAGTGTGCGACATCACCAGGATTAAATATTACTAATCGGTTAGGTTTAGTTTTTATTACCTCTGGTGATTTATCTTCGCCATCAGTATAAATCAAAAGATCACCACCAGTAAATTCAAATCCCTCTGGGTAATATACACAACCTAAAACCGGCTTAAGAGGTATACCATCATAATCTTTGTTTTCTTTTCGATAAGCAACATCATCGTCAAAATGCATTTCTAAATTATCTTTAAAAACTACATCATCTTCATGGTTGCCTGTAGCTTCTTGTATACCAGTCCAATATTCAAAACCATCTAATTCTAGATTTATTCTTAAAGGAAGTTTTTCATTGAAGATGTAATTTGCTAATTCTTGTTTAATATTACATGGCTCTTTATCCCACCAACCCTTCCAATACTTATATACTCCTGGGTCATCAAAAAATGTTTTGTCATTTTTTATTTTATCTAATAAAGTTTGGTCTTTTATAAAATCGTCAAATACAGCTATCATAATTTATTTAAATAATTTTTCAAGGTCATTTTTCTTAATTACTTGTTTAAGCATCTTAACATAGTTTTTTGCTTCTGCGTAACTCGCTCCTAAATATTCAAAGTATTCATCTTCTGAATCTAACTTACTTAAGTACCTACATTGGTAAAATGCATAGTCATATACTGATTCTCTCCAATGATTATAATATGCATGGTTTCTATTTGTGCCTTCTGCTGTTGTAATTCTACGCCTGGCCTGTTTCATACCGAAGAGGTTATGATTCTCTAGAAAGATATCACTTTTCCAATGCCCAGTTTCTAATATAGATTGTGCCATGACTATATGTGGGTAATCTACATTAAGATCTGTTAACATTGACACTAACTTAGTTTGTGAAAAGGTATCTACTTCAGCAATAAAAATCTGTGTTTCACCTTCTTGTAAATTTTCAATGATTACTTCCTTTGCAGTGTTTCTACCAAATAAAAAACCAACTAAGGAAACCGCCATTAAAATTCCTAAGCAATATAGAACCCATGTTCTAATGCATATTTTGTTGTAGAGTAATAAATTCTTATCGTATTTAAAAAACATATATTAAATTTAAGTTAAACAAAATAACATTAAAGAAAAATACCCTAATGCTATAATTAGAAAAATATCTATTGATTCTAATTCGGTTAAAAATCTTTTCATAATTCTTTAGATAAAAACATCCATAGTACTATGTATACCCAGAATGCTGCAGGTATAAAAAATAGAAATCCAACCCTCCATAAAATAGAAGGCAATCCTGACCAATTTCCTAACCCTTGGCATACGCCGCCGATATATCCATTTCCTCTGTGTAGTTTATTTGTCATAGGTTTATTTTTAAAAGTTACCGTCAGCTACTTGGAAACAGCTGATTCCATTATTTCTCCACATCTGAACTACCTTATCTCTATCGTCAAATACACATAGTATATCATCAGTGTTTGGAAATAAATCGTCAAGCCATTTCTTTTTTAACACATCATCTTTCATCCATTTAAAACCACCACCAGTTGGTCGCATCTTTAAAATGTCAAATGGAATATCAAGATCGTTTAACCAATCTTTCGTTGCGTCTTTAGTAGCTTTAGATCTTCCACTAAAAATTACAATTCTATGACCAGCATTTTTGAGAGTTTGGGCCATGAGTATTACTGGCCAATTAGGCTTGTCTAATTTAATGTTTGCAGGATCAAAGAATTTATCCCAATCCATATTACCGTTATCTTTTGTGGAGATTGCTCGCCTATCATCGATTAGTGCAAGTGTTCCATCCAAATCAAAGATTACTGTTTTCTTTCTATTGCTCATATTTATTTATTTTTATAATTTAAATATAACAAGAAAACAATAAATCTGAAAGAATACTACAGATCTTTTTGTTCTTTATCTCTAAGACTTTGTATATAGGTGGCTTTAATCTTTTGGGCCCTTTTCTTTACTGAAGGTTTTACAAATTCTTTACCTTCCTTAATCTTTCTAACTTGTTTAGTTTTCTTTAGCTTTTGCTTATATCTTTTAAGCATCTTATCTATAGAATCCCTTTCGTTCTTTTTAATTATTATCATGCCTTATATATTTTGTTGTGCCGCAGGGGATCGAACCCCGACTCTTCGGTACCAAAAACCGACGTGTTGCCAATTACACCACAGCACAGGGTAATTGCTTACCTATTTTCATTTACTATTAACCTAGCAATAGTACCTTCCAATTGTTCTAATCTTTTATTAATATGATTATCATATTTGTCAAATCTTGAATCAATCATTTTACCGAGCTCATTAGATTCTTGCCTGAATTCATTATCAAGTCTCTCAATTTCATCCTCACAGTGGGAATGCAATTTTTCTAACTCATCAGAAAAATCATCAGCAGTATCGCCAATGTAATCTTCGATGTCATCTTTAAAAATTTCAATTTCTGAAATTCTACGCCAAACCTTAACCATACCAAAAATCCCTAAAGTAATAAGAACCGATAATACACCTAAAGTATAATAAAATATTTCCATTTGTTGTTTGTTTTTACAAAATAAAGTTAAATCCTTATTTATTATTATATACCTAAATGATAAATTGTTTAAGCACAAAAAAACCCTAGGGTTTAAATCCTAAGGTTTGAAGTCATGTAAATTTGTTTCAGATATTACACCGTTGCCCCAAGAGTAGGTAAATATACCCTTCCTTTATATACTAATGTACCTGATTGTAAATAATAATTGTCCGGTAAAATAGAACCTTCCATGATAGTACAGTTATCTTCTATAGTTACACCATTACCAATTTCTGCATCTAAATCAATAACGCAGTTTGAACCAATATAAACCTGATTGCCTAAAGTGACACCTGGTCTAATTAATGTACTAGGACCTACAGTTAAGCCTGAACCAACCGTCACATCATTTAAATTGTTATCACCTTCAAAAAGAGTGGCAAAAGTTAATCCACTTAATTCATTGTTTGCAATAGAAATTCTACTATCTCCGTTTTCTACTGCAATAATCCAATCGTTAGTAGGTGCAGTTTGATAATTAGTTTCATTATATTCAGTATACTCGCTAGGATCTAATAAGGAAGTTATTTTTCTCTCCCATGCATTATTACCAGTAGCAATACTTACAAATACGTTTAGCATAATATAATTATTTTATTTTAATCATTATCAATTTGAACAACCGAGCCTGATGGTATAATAGTATTGGTAGGAATTGTTACACCTTCATTAATAGTTACGTTATCTCCAATGGTTACTCCATCACCTATATTACAATTGTTATCAATAATAGTCCCGGCCCCAATATAAACTTGGTCACCTATAACACTCCCGGGTCTAATTAATGAACAGCAGCCAACGATTAAACCTTCACCCACACTCACACCATTTAGGTTATTACATCCTTTAAAAAATGTATGTATAATAGACTCCTTTAATTCTGTGTCCATTATAGATAATCGGTCATCGCCAGATTCTAAGGCAATAACCCATTCGTTTTTAGCCGGTGCCTGGTCATAATTAGATTCATTAAATAAGGCATATGTACCTGGTTCTAATAATGAGGTAATTTTAGTATACCAATCTCCTTCTTTGTAATATATGTTTAGCATAACTAAGTTATTTGTTTATATATTTAATTAGTGTAAGTTACATCTATATCGCCTGCCGTAGTATCAGTTACCCAATAAGGTGGCGATGCAGTAACGCTCTGTAAGTATATACCTAGCTTTTCACGGTTTGTATTTACGACTATGTTATTCAGCTCTTCTATTTCTTCCTCAGTAAAATCTTCTAACATATTATTCATTACCATATCTAATGCATGATCCTCATCAAACTCTTCTGGAACTGTATGACCTTTATATCTACCCATACCTGCATTTGGTGGTTCATGGCGATCTACATAAGGATCATGTTTAGGTTTTTCCTTAACATATAATAAACTAGTGCCTACCAACTCAGCAGTTAAATGCCCATCTACATAGATTTCTTTTACTGCATTGTATGGTAGTGATTCCGGAATTAATTCTTGGTATAAGTCTGATTGTGCTGAGATGATTTTTGCCACATACGCTTTAGTGTATTTAACATCATACTCTGAAACTTTACCGTTTAGTGTAATTGTTTTTACTTTTGACATTAGGTTTAGATTGTAATAAAAAAAGGGAAGACGATGCGAAAGGATTTGAGAATACCTTTATTAACGAAAGCTGCTTTATAATAGACTACCACTCTTTGGACTGCCGTCCTATTACTTAATTAAACCGGCCGAGGCTTAATCATCGTAATTGATTATCATAATCTTCAAGTGTACCTTACGCCACATACTCTTTGCGTTGTTCAGTCATCAACCAGGGTTCAGCGGTATGCTTACCTGGAAGTCTTTGCAAAATCTCTGTTAGATTTTAATGCGTTAAACCTAATGCTTTGGTGATTAACCAATTCTGAATTTCTCATTTGAGATATCAGTGAACCATCGTTCTAGCTTAGTGCCTTATTCCCTTTTGCTCAGGAATTTTTCAGCAACGCATCTACACATAATTGGAATAATCATTTAGGAGCTACCTAAAGTTTTCCGTTCTGTGCCTTCCCATAATTTTAAAGAACTTATTAATTCGTTTGAATTTATTATTATATACTTAGTTTAAAAATAGTTTCATCTTGATCCTAAAAACATTAAAGTAAAAAATCCAACTACTATAATGATATTAATTATTGTATAAATTCTTTCTTCTTTCATTTCTCGGTTGTATTGATTATCCCTCCTATGATCTTGGTATCTGCTAGGTGATCAAATTTACCGTAAGTATTAATTACATAACCAGTTTCAACAGGTGAAAAGGATTGAATACATAGCCCGTCAAACTCATCGCTAAAAAAGTTACCTAAGTCCATGTGTTCATTTAAGCAAGGTCCACCGCTTGGATCTACCATACTAATCCATGGATTTGATTTTACCAGGTTTTGGTATTGTTTTCCAATAACACTAGGTCCTACATATCGATCGTTTTCATCATACACAGATTCATGAATTGCTTCTTTGAAATCTTCAATATGCATTGGTGTAATTCCTATACTTGAACTATCTTTGCAATAATTCTGATATGCTAATTTATAGTCATTAGAACTTCCAATTCTACAGTGTTTGAAATTACCTTCCCATAGAACCGAACCATCTTCTTGTTTTGTGAATGTAAATACATCACCATATCTATTTTTATATTCTATCATATCTTTATTTTTATAAGGGTGAACCAGACAGGATTCGAACCTGTGACCGTCTGCTTAGAAGGCAGATGCTCTATCCAACTGAGCTACTGGTTCGGGTAAGAGAGGTTTCGGGTCTTTCGGGGTTACTACGATATAGAGGTTAACCCTTACCTTTTTCTATATCATTGTAGCTTCACTACCTCTCTTAATCTAATTCTCCGTTACTCCATGTTTCATAAACTATTGCCATAATACCTTCATCAGTATCAGCCTCTTCCCAACCAGTAACTTCATTCCAAACAAAGAACTCTGTGCTCTTTGGAGTTTCGGCAATTCTTACTGATAAGTTTTCACCATTTACATCAAGATCATATTCATTAGTAGTTGCCCACCATACTTCGTCTTTGCCTTTTACATTAACAGTATTTTCCATGATTAAATCTTTTTAAGAGTTTCATTAGTTAAACTAACAGTCTTGTCATAATACCTTTCACCACAGATTGCATTCTTATATTGCTCGGCCCAGTCTGGTCGAATTGAATAACCGTTTGCATTAGTTCCAATAACTCTACCTTTTTCTAATTTGTCTCTGAACACCGGAAGTACTTCCCCATTTCGGTCAGTTTTTCCTTCAGGGTGTGGTACACATGCCATTGGTCTGATCCACGAAACTTTGTCTCCTACTTTTAATTCTACTTTTGTCATTTTTGTTTATTTAAAGATTAGTACCGCTGGGCGGATTCGAACCGCCACGAACATTACTGTTCAAAGGATTTTAAGTCCTTCGTGTCTACCAGTTTCACCACAGCGGCATTCGGTTTACTTTTTCTTTTTGCTGTTAGGTGTTGTTGGTTTTGCATTAAACATAAGTGAAAATAAAATGTTTAATCCAAATGCTTGCCAGAATCCAATTGGATTAACCGAGCTTACAGCAGGTACTAAACATTCATTCCAAAGCCATTGTGTAGGCCATGCAGTTAGTAATGCCAATACGATAGCCCCTAGTATAAGTAAAAAGGCGAATGCGAATGGTGCAGTAATATTTTTCATATTTGTTATATTGTTTATAGTATAATTATAACAGGTTGTAATAGGTTCTGAAAGTGTTTACTAAAACTTTTTATTCATCATCATCATACATACCCCAAATAAACATAACCAAAAAGAAAGGCCATATAAAAAACCACAATAACCGCTCAGAGTTTTTAGGAGGTTCCATATCTAATCTATCAAAGAGTATATCAAAACATAACCCACACACTACACCTATTCCAATATAAATAAGTAGCCAATTAGTTAGCATTGATTAATTCTTTAATTTGTTTATCTTCTACCATTCCAATCTTTTTACCTTTAATCTCCCCATCTTCAAAATAGATAAGAGTAGGAATACTTCTAATACCGTATTCTTTAGCAAGATCTGATTCTTCATCTACATTACAAAAGATAACTTCTATATCTGGATTGTCAGTAGCAAATTTCTCTAATTTAGGTTTCATTACTTTACACGGTCCACACCATGATGCCCAAAAGTCTACTAATACTTTAGGTCCTTTTAAATCTTCTTTTGTCATAATAAGTTTTTGTTTATTTTTTATACTGGTGGATCAAGACGTACATTAGTATACATATCATTACCTAGTATGTGATTAAGTGTAGGAGCCGGGATTCCTATTCCTACATAAGGCTCAAGTTTTCCCATAGCTTCAGTAATGTCCCTAGCTATAATATTGATTTGCTTTTGAGTTCCATTGTCTAAATAGTCACATTCATAGATGAGGTGATCTTTAATCTTAGAAGTTTCAATTACTTCAATACTTAGAACTATAGTTTGCCTTTCAATATTGTTTAACGAATTTATCAAATCGTTTTTCTTTCGTAGGTATTTTTTCTTGAGCATATATTATTTACTTTTTTGTTTTTTAGCTGGTGGAAACCTACCTTGGTTACCTATACCGTCTCCGTCCATATTATCTACTTGACCATGCCTAGCATAGTATCCTGGATAATTCTCTTCTTTATTTTTCCTTGAATTATAAAATATATTCCAAATTAAAAAATACACATAAGCTGAGAATATACAAAACCCAACTATAAACATTGCTAAACTCATGTTGTGCGTCTTTGTCTAATTGCTATCGCAAAGAGGAGGATAGTCCCTGGCCAGTGTGCTGAGTACTGAGCTTCTTCGGTATGTCCTAATAAACCTAAACCTACAGAATAGATTAAGCATATGAATGCAAAGATTACTGGATACCAGCTTTGAAAGAATTTTTTAAATGTGTTCATAAGAATTGTTATTTATTATTATATTGCAAATATGTATTTTGTTTACGGTCGGCCGAGAGAGACTTGAACTCTCATGTAACCAATTACTCTTTCTACAAGGTATAAGCTTGAGGAGATACCGGCCGATGCTTTAGTTAACCTATAGCGGTTACTATAACAGAAGAGTCTATCGCGGTAAACTCTCCACCGTCAAATATCTGACAATAAGTTAAACTACCTTTTTGTTTGTTCACCAGGAGGGTATTCTTTCCACTTGGTGTAGAGATAGTAAACACGGAGCCAGGGAGGAGGCGCCACAATTTGTAATGGTTACCTTTTACAGGTTCAGCAATCGTCCAGTCTTTAAAGTATCTTGACATGGTTTTTTGTATTTAAAATGTTTATATAAAAAATGTAGGTTGTTTTCTAAGTTCTTAGATGGTCGGCACATTATTCTAATGGCGGTCGCACATTCTGCATAGGTCGCACATAGTTCCCTTAGAGTCTTAAGGTATCGCATTAGCCCATGAAGTATCTAATCCAAAGATCTGGCAAAACGCTACCGCGAAAGCAAAGCCAAGGGTTAGTAGTAAAAATCCAATTGCGCCATGTCCAATACACCATAGACAGAATGCAGTAGTTTTTCTAAGTCTTTTCATTTCTCTTAATTTATTATTATATCCACTAATCATCGGATTGTTTAAATGCATTGCCTAATTTTTTGCCTGCCCTAATCTTAGCCACGTCTTCCTCTAAACTATCCCATTCTTCAAAATAGTCTGGATCGCTAGTAACAGGAGAATACTCTAGATAATCTGTATGGACCATGGAGGGACAAACCTTTGGAATAACGAACGCGGTAAACTCAAAGCCAGCGCCGAACTGTGGTTGTCGTTGTCTCGCGTGGTTAAAAGTATCGTTAGTAAATCCGAGTGGCGTCGCGTTACCGTAGTATGTCGCGTTTAGACCATCAGCCTCGTAATGACCACCAGATTCGCCGCAATGGCAGGTCCTGGTAGTATACGATAGAGAGAAAGTATCTTTACAAGTATTACAGTATAGTAGCTTCATGTCTTAGTCTTTTGCTGAAAACCATTTGATCCATTTGAAGACTAGTAGTCCTGCAAGGATGAGAGTAATATAAAGAGTACAGATACTGATTGCGGATAAGGACTCCGCAATGGATGCTAGAGCATCTGTCTGGTTTGTATGATCATTTAAGAATTCGTTCATAGGTAATATTGTTATTGTTAGTATAATTAAAATATAACAAGTACTAGAAGTATCTGAAAGTTTCTGGCGGCTCTTTTTTTACAGGACAGATTTTTTTCTGGACTAGACTTAGGATTACTAGACATCTTTCTTAGACTCACATTCTAGATATATGCAAATTTTCTGGCTGGAATTTTTTAGTGGGCCGTAACTCATGAGCCACCGGTACCTGCAAAGCATCAAGCGAAAAATACATTTGAAGGGTATTATTCTCTAGCTATGACTATCCCTTCTACTAGAGACTAGTCAGACTACCAGGGACCACAAGAGGATAAAGGCAATAGAGGAGATCAAGGACTGGTAGACAAGCAATGACCACCATGTACCACTAGTCGTACCATAGACCACTACTACCATATAGGGTATTTACTGGTAGATGCCTGCTAGGGCTGCTCTAGGGCGGATAATGCTTGTAATTACCTTTCTACTGTCTACAGGGATTTACTAATAGATTATGCCCTAATGGTGGTTGTAGCAAAGTTGGCAAGCTTTTTGGCGATTTTGTGGTTGGGTGAGTTAGCTGAGGTATAGCCCTATTAGTAGATATAGACGATATAACACTATATAGGCTATATTGGGCCGTCTAGATGCGATATATGGTGATATTTGTGGGTATATTGGGCTATATATGGGTATATATGCGGTATATATGGGCTCTAGAGGGCCGTTCTAGAGGCTATGGCTAGCAGGACCGAGATATAATGCATTAAATGTGGGTAAAAATCGTCATAATATAGGCATAAATGCATGGTCCTGACTAGTCCCATTCTAGAAGTGTGAGTTTTGTGTGAAATTTAAGCACAAAAAAGGGCAGCCTTGTCTAGATTAGATTTGTGGCTGCCCTGAACCAGGGAGAAAAACGGAAATTTAAAACCCGTGGTCTATTTCATAATCAATAGTAATTGCAATACTGCCCGATGGAACGGGTAAAACCACCTAAGGTAGTATTGCAATTGATATTATGCTTCTCCTCGGACTCTTGCCGATTCAGAAGTTGTTAGTAGATCCCTAGTGGCAAAAGGATTGATATCCAATACGCCTTCAGTATCATATTGTTTCTTACAGAGTATATTACCGGCTGTTACCATTAGATTCCCCATTTTACCTTCGTTAATATTAAACTTAGTATCGTTAGAGGCAAAATTGGTCATTCCATTTACTAGATCCCAAACAGACATACCTGATTTAGCATTTTTCATTTGAGCCTTTGTAAAGGTATTTGGATCAGCACCTAATTGGCTATACGCCTTGAATGCTCTTTCTACCGGAATGTATTTCTGTACATATTCGTAATCTACGGCTTTATCCAATGATAGTATACTAGAGGCAGCTCTTTGCATTTCCGCTAAACTGGCATCTGTACTATTAGCCTTTTTGATATTATCGGCTAATCCTACTGGTTGGAAGTTAGTAGCAGCCATTCGGATCATATGTTCATTAAACTCATTGATGTTTTTATCGTTGAGGTTATGTAAACCATAGTTTTCAGCGAATGCGGTGGATGTCATACCGTTTGCACAGATTAGGCGTTCCAAATAAGGCGATACTTCTAAACCGCGAGTTGGAGTATTTCGGAATGTTACACCAGTATTAAATACCTCGTTTGTCATTCCTGGTACATTAAACATACCTTGTGGTGCAACGCAGTTAATTTGAGTTCCTCCATATTGGCTAGATCCCATATGAGTAACACCTAGATTATATTGATCGATATACCTAGAAGCAAAATCAATAAATGATTCTTGGCTAATAGAAGCGTACCCTGCAGGTAGAATATCAGTAATCTTTCTAGAGTTAGGATCCACTAATAGAGTAACAGTTTGTTCGTTACGACTTGATTTAGCAGATTTCATCATTGTAATTAATTGGCGTAAACCATCATTACCGAATCCATCAGAAAACCTTTTAGCAAACGCCTTAGGAATTCTTAACCTTCCTAATAGTTTACCGAATGCTTTATCCGTTACTTCAATTTTAACACCATCCACATCAATATGGTTGTTGTCTATTACATTGAACTCAGATAGAGTAATTTCTTTTCGCATTAACTGATTGTTAATTGCTTCAGCCTTTTTAACGTCGAAGGCAGATTGACTTAGTGTAGTTAAACTTTGCATAATTTTTACCGTTTTTTAAATTTTTATTATAATATAAATATAATCAATTTAGTTGGGAATTGAAAATAAATCTATGCTTTTTTTCATAAAGTTATTAACAATTCCCTGATGTTATATTTATTCGGTTACCTCATCCTTTAATCCGAATAGCTTATCAAATTCAAGGCCATCCTTTTTGACCATTTCCTTTTCTTTCTTTTTCAGTTGTTTTAGAGATTCAGATTTTTTGAACCTTTCAGTATCATAAGTAACATCTCCGGTTGCCGCAAGATTAAAGAACATTTGTTTTCCAACATGACCTCGACGGTTTTTGCTAAATACAACATACCTTTCATCTTGGCTCATTGTATCCACGAATCTAATCTCCATCATACCGGTTGTCATATGCTTTAGTTTATTAGATCCAACGAATGTACCACCTTTATTTACCTGTTGTATATTAAGGAAGGAAGTATAGTTCTTACCTTTGTTCTGTCCAAGGTTTTGTTGATACATTAAATCCAATAACCATTTCTCAGCTCTATTCCTTGTCATTCTATCAGATTCTTGGATAGTGGCTTGTAGTTCAATAAAGGAGTCAATCAATACAATATCGTAACCTTCATTTAGTACTTCTTCTAATATAGCTTTTGGAGATTCATCATCAGCGATTTCTTGTGGAAAGAATATATCCAGGTCTCCAAATTTAGGGTATCGGTCAACATATAGTTTTAGATCCACCGGGCTCATTTCTGCTGATATAAATAGTACCTTAGAACCAGTCCTTTCTGCGTTAGCAATAATATCTAGAGTAACCGTTGATTTACCAACTCCTGGATCTCCTACGACCATCCAGTTAGTTGCTTTCGGTACACCACCATCGATACTAAATAGACCGTCTAATGGAGTATTTGTTTTGTGTGCGTCAAATAGACCTTTTGCAAATTTGACGTTGCTAATCTTTGTTAGCCTGTTGTTTAATTTAGATACTCCCATATTACTTAGATTGGTTTTTAGATTCAACTTCTTTTAACTTTTTTACCATTGCCTTGAAGCGGTTAACAGCGTCCCATGCAGGTACCGCCATACCTTTTAGTAAATTGTTGTTGAGGTCCTTGACCATTAGTAAATCTCCTTGGAGTTCCACCTTGTACTTTGTTGTAGTTTCTACCATTTTTTTCCGTTTTTTTAATTTTTATTATAATATAAATATAATCAATTTTGTTGGGATTTGAAAACTTTTCCTAGACTTTTTTCAAGAAGTTATTAACAATCCCATGTTAACAACCTAGGCCGTAATATTAACTCTTAGTAATACTAGCCTGGCGGTCCATGAACCATTCCAGTTTTGTAGTAAAGTATTTGATTTGATCCAAGTCCAATGAGTCTACCGCCATACTCAGTTGAGCTTGGTAGTATTCAATCTTCGGCATGTAGCCATTCGGATAACGATTTGATTTCGGTTCAGCATTGTAGTAGTACTTTGACATATTGTATAGTTTTACGGTTTTTAATATTATAATATAAATATAATCAATTTTATTGGGATAAAAAAATCTAGAGAGACCTTTTTTCTAAAAGTTATTAACAATTTGGTAGTTTCCCTTTATCCACTACAGCGGTTTTCCTATTGACTGTACATCCACTATACCAGACTGTACATCCACTATTTACTAGATACTGCGAGCTCTGATTTCAGGTATGGTCCAGGGAGTCACGCTTCACAGCCGGATTTGGTTCAGACATGGTAACATTGGGTAACTAGGGTACTTGTCAGTTGATTACTTTGAGTACTTTGAGTGAAAATAGCGGTAATACGGTAGAATACGGTAAAAAACGGCTAGTATATATTAGACTCCTCTGGATCGTAGTACCAGTAACCAGATATTAGCAATCAGACTTCCGGTACGGATAAACTGATAGTCCAATGATAACTACTCTGGATACGACTATTTGTTAGTACTACTGGTATACGCGATTATTAAAGGTATTGCGATAGTTACCTTGTTTGTTATATGGATTGTTTAATTGTTTGAGACTTAGATGTTACTAGGGTTCTTGCTTATTTAGTGGTTGTTTGAGCATTTGAGCTTATTAGTGGTTTAGCTAGATTCCATTCATCATTCCAATAAATTTGAGCACTTTGTGGTTTGCTAGTTTGTAGAGTTTGCATGTTCGTTTAGTTTAGTGTGCCTATGTGCTGACCTTTTGATTACTTTGATTGCTATACTATTAGACTAAGAAAGATCCTATCTATTGCCACCTTTTCTATTAGTCCTTTGTGGAACTGTTGTCCTAGTTGGTCTTGGAGTATTAGTATTTACAGGCCTTGTTCTTGGTGGAGTTACCGGTCTAGTATATACAGGTTTTGATGGCCTTTGTGGTTGTTGATATGTTGGCCTGGTTGGTCTAGGATTAGAAGGTGGATTTACTCTAACAGGATTTGTTATTCTAACAGGTCTGGTATTAGTTCTTGGCCTTGTTGTTCTAATAGTTCTTTCGTTTCTATTTTGTGGATTAGCAACTCTTGATGGTCTTGTTCTTGGAGTACTGATTCTATTGTTATTTGAGAAACCTCGCCTACCATATACATTACCTAAATAACTAGTTCTTGGTCCATAAATATGAGAATAGCCATACGGACGGTTTTGATAATTCCACCAGTAATTACTATTCCAATTTCCGTATCCTGGATATTGATTCCAACCGTTCCAACCATAAGCATTATATCCCCATCTGTCGTATCCGAAAATTGACCATCTGTGTGGAGTATTCCATTGCCAATTCATCCAATAATCATGCGGACTTTGCCATCCATATCTATATAGTCTATTATTGAAATATTGGTTGTGGAAGAAGCTATAGTTTTGTTGTTGTAAGAACCACCAATAGTCGTTAGCAAAGTTCCAATCCGTTTGTAATTTCCATCGCAGTTGACTTACCGAGTTTATCTCTTCAACTACTAAACCTTCAGACCTTAAAGTATCTACATAGCCTGCTGTGTTTAAAGTATTATATCGGAATTGTACTCCACATGAATTTACTGATAGAGTTAAGACTATTATGCAAAGTAGTTTAATTAAGTTTTTCATATTCTTATGGTTTTAGTTATTATGCTAAGAGATCTCCAAAATTATACTTTGGTTGCCATTGATCTTTATGCTTTTCAATTACATCTTCCCATTGCTTTCTTAGCCTTGCAAGCTTTGGACTATACTGTGTTGTTGGAGTCCACCCTTTCTTTAAACTATCTCTCCAATTTGCAACTCTAATCTCTACCTTATCAATAGCTTTAGGTTTTTTAGGATCGTTACCATATCCAGCGTTGTTCATTTCATTTAAAGTTTGGATGTATTTCATTACACAGATTATTTGATTTATATATTGTTAATTAAAACATATTGTCAAAATCCCAATTAGGTTGTATAGCATCTGCCTTAGGAATATCTGGTGGATCTACATATACTGGTTTTTTATAAGGTTTTGGTTGTGGTTGCTTAGTGGCTCTTAACATTTCTGGTCTATTTTCACGCACCCATTGAATGTACCAAGGAGCCATCCTCTTAACTGTTTCTACGTCAATTCCTTTATATTTACCGGACCTAAATTTCATTTTTGTTTAGTGTTGTTTATTATTATATGCAAAAAATCTTTTTTGTTTTATGTAAATATACCATATTATATAGACAACAAAGAGGCTAGAGAGGATCTAGCATCATTAACTGTATCGTATATATGTATATACATAATAAAATAACACCTTCTTAGATGAGATGCTAATCTGTGGGCCTATTGTAATCATCGTCTATTCTGGTAATGTCATCTTCACCAAAATATGTACCGGTTTGTACTTCTATAAATTCTACAGGTTCATCAGTTTCGTTCCAAGCTCTATGCTTATACCCTAACGGAATTCTGATTGATTGACCTTTTCCTCTAAACAATTTATCATCTTCTAATATAATTGTTAACATACCTTTTGTAACAGTCCAGACTTCTGCTCTCTTTTCATGATATTGATAAGATAATCTTTGACCAGGATTTACCGTTATCTTTTTTACTTTACAGTCTGTCCAATCATAAAGTACTTCATATTTACCCCAAGGTCTTTTTTCCGTTTTTCTCATTTTGATATATCTCTTTTAATGTCTCTCTTTACTATATCTAAATACTTATTTCTTTTCTCATCGTCAACAAAAGGAACTGACCAAAACTGTTTTGTTTTTAGCCACCTAGTTGGAGACCACCCAAACACAAAAGTATAAACACCCATAACTAATCTTAGCTTTACAGAATTTAAGTATAGAGTAATAACAGGTAACATTGGTGCTCCGTGGGTAATATAAGTTCTAACCTTTTTGTTTTTTAAGAATGGTTTAGGATAAGCATATTTACCAAATAATGGAACAAACTTATAAGCAAAGCCTGGTGTGAATACTTCATCAAAGAATATTTCTAATCTAGGAGTTAGCCTAAACCACCAAACAGGAGATACAAAATAAATTCTATCTGACCACGTTACATCTTTTTGATACTGTTTAATAAGTTTCTTTCTTGACTTAGAATAATCATCTCTATATAAATCAAGAACCTTAATTTCTTCTTTGTTTTCTTTTAAGGTTTTTAAGATGGTTTTGTAGATGCCATTGTAACAAAATGATTTTTTGTCAGGGTGTGATATTACTATTAAGTTCTTCATTTATTTTTGGTTCTTGCTTTTAAATCTGGTACTTATACTATTTTTATTATGTTTGGTTTTTCTGCCCTTAACTCTTTTTCTCCACATTTTAAATGATGATGGGTGCAAGTGAGATCTCATTATCTTTCGGACATCGTTTTCCTTTAATTTAAATTGAAATTCTATTGCTTCAAACGGAGTCCTATCTTCCCAAGCCATTTCAATGATTCTATCAATTTCTCTTTCGTTCATATTGGATGTTCATTAAACCAATTAAACCCATGTTCTTTTTCTATAAGATATTCAGAAAGTGATAAGGTAGTTTTCCATTTAGGAAATGCCTTTCTAAATTTTGATGAATTTATTGCGTATGCACGGTCATGACCTAATCTATCAGCCACATATTTAAATTTAATGTCTTTAACTAAAATTATACCTATTGCTTTTACAATATCAATGTTTTCCCATCTATCTCCTGAACCAATATTCCATACTCCTTTATGATCTGATTCCATTAAAAGTAAAATGGCTTTAACATTATCTTCAACATGAATCCATTCTCTTATCTGCTTACCATCGCCGTACACCGGTATTTCTTTATTTGCTTTAATAGATTTTTGTATAGTAGGCAAAAACTTTTCTTCATATTGGTCTATTCCAAAATTATTACAAGTTCTTGTGATTATGTATGGAAAATCAAAGGTTCTACCTGCGGCCTCTACTAATAAATCAGACGCAGCCTTTGACGCAGAATAATATGATGAGCCTTTTAATGTCATATCTTCTCTGGCAATAGCACCTCCACCATAATCATCCATATCCCCATAAACCTCATCAGTGGAAATATGAATAAACTTTTTTAGATTTTTATTTTGCCTAGCAACCTCGATTAGATTAAATGTACCTTGTATGTTACTATGTATAAAAGGATTTCCGTTTTCAATAGAATTATCAACATGGCTCTCTGCCGCAAAATGTACCAAGTAATCATATTCACCTAAATCTTCTGGTGTAATTTCACAAATGTCTTTATTAATCCATGGCGTTTCCAAAATAACATTTTTAGGATTTGCGGCATAACTTAAATTGTCTACAATAACCACTTCATAATCAGTGGTGCTATTTAATAAATTTACAAATGCAGATCCTATAAATCCATATCCTCCTGTTACAATTACTTTCATCTTATTCTTCTTCTTCATTAGCGGTTAGTGAAATTCTATATTTCATACAATTCATGCTTACATTCTTTGGTGTGAGTTCTTGAGAATTAATTTCATTAACTTCAGGAAAGGTCTCTGTCGCTAATTCATACATGGTGTGTGGGTTTGTACTCCCTACATTAAATATACCATTTTCCTGGTATGCAATTAATCTTATGATGCCTTCAGCTATTCTAGGAACATAATCAAAATTACCTTTTACATCACCCCATGCTCCACTATACTTAAATGGGAATTCTTTATGACCACACCTAATTATTAAAAAATTATCAGATTTTAATTCTATATAGCTGTCCCCTAATAACTTAGTATAAGAATACCAATTTTCTGCATGGACTGGTACATCTGTTTCTGTTGGCAACCCTGAAGAATTTGCATATACATAATCTGTTGAAATATGTACAAGCTTTTTATTATTTTCATTACACC
>Ga0206682_10000964_pt1 | contig 29294 bp, 15 predicted proteins | sample M240m12015metaG_FD_155444 | JGI IMG/M metagenome (GOLD analysis project Ga0206682, IMG submission 155444) | Ammonia-oxidizing marine archaeal communities from Monterey Bay, California, United States - M2 40m 12015 | ecosystem: Environmental > Aquatic > Marine > Intertidal zone | place: USA...
AGCGGCGCGAGGGAGACGGCGCACCGCGCGTCGGCGTCGGCGCGGGCGTCGGCGATGGACGCGATATGGGCGCGCGCGCACCCGAAGTACCTGCAGTCGGACGCGCTCGACGACGCGTTTTGCGACGAGATCGAGCGCGCGGACGACGTCGCGCGACGGCGGGACGCGGCGAAGATCGGGGCGTCGTCGCGGGAGGGCGGCGCGGGCGCGGCGGGGGACGAGGGGGCGGACGAGGCGGTGGATTACATTTGGACGGCGATTCGAGAGGAGGCGAGGCGAGACGCGGCGAGGGAGCCGATGCTGTCGAGCTCCCTGTACGCGAGCGTGCTCAGTCACGACACGCTGGAGCAGAGCTTGAGCTTCGTGTTGGCGAATAAGTTGGCGGACAGCACGCTGCTGCCGACGCAGCTGATGGAGATTTTTAACACGGTGCTGACGGAGGAGGAGGAGACGGCGGCGGGCGCGGAGCTGCGCGAGGCGGTGAGGGCGGACGTCGCGGCGTTCAAGGAACGAGATCCGGCGTGCGTGGGGTACTCGCACGCGTTGTTGTTGTTCAAGGGGTTTCACGCGCTGGAGTCGCATCGCATTCAGCACGCGCTGTGGAACCGCGGGCAGAGACTCATGGCGTTGGCGATGCAGAGTCGAATCTCCGCCGTGTTCTCGATGGACATTCATCCGGCGGCGCGGTTGGGGAAAGGGATCTTGATCGATCACGGCACGGGTGTGGTGATCGGTGAGACGTGCGTGATCGGAGACTCGGTGAGCATCTTGCAAGGCGTCACTCTGGGGGGCACCGGGAAGGCGGTCGGCGACCGTCATCCCAAAATCGAGTCGCACGTCTTGATCGGCGCGCACAGCACCGTGCTCGGGAACATCAAAGTCGAGCGCGGATCGATGATCAGTGCGGGGAGCTTAGTGTTGAAGCCCGTCGCGGCGCACACCATGGTCGCTGGCTCGCCCGCGAAGGTCGTGGGTAAGGTTCGCGACAGCAAACCGTCGCTCGTCATGGACCATCACATCACGCCCATGGCGCCGACGTTTTGCGACGACTTGGAAGAGGCGGTGCGTCGACAAGTGAGCGAGGAGAAAGAGAAGTGGACTCGCACGGCCGAAGATGAGGATCGAGTGCGCTCGCAAGTGATTTCCGCGGACGAGAAGAGGCGGCGAAGACGCGATCGAGGCAGTAGAAGCGGCGGCGATTCGTCGACGCGATGATCGAGTTGTAACAAATGAACAGTAAATGAATTCACAGCTGCGTTCGCGCACGCCAATCGGACCGACTAAAGAATGTGTGTTAATCGAACGGGTCGATGCGAGGATCGTGCTCGGTCGCGAGCGCCATCCCGGTGCACAAGCACGACGTGCACATAACCTTCGCCGTGCCGCTGCACGTCGGACAAATACATCTCGTGTTCGACGTCGGATCGATCAATCGCCCCGGGCGGTTGCTCGTCGAGCACTCCGCGCACTGTAAGTACCCACTCCCCTTGCAATACATGCAAATCTTCTTGCGCTGCTCTTTGACGTTTTGAATTTCGATGACGAAGAAGGCGGAAATCGCCCCCACGGCGCCGCCCGTGAACGAAGCCACGATCGGATCAACCTGCGCGAGCTGCGCGGGCAAGTGCACGCTATCTATGAACTCCGCGTACGACGTCCCGCCGAGCCCGAGTTTCACTTCCGCCATGGGTGCGATCAACCCTCCGAAGAGGAGCAAAAATCCCACCGCCGCGCCCCAATAAATCCGATAATCCTTCACGCTATCCTCCGTCAACACCGGGAATCCCGGGATCACGGACTCGAACTCCCGCGTCTCCTTCACCTCATCGTCGTCCAACCCGATCGTCTTCACGCGCTGCTGCACCCGCAACCGTCGCAACTCCTCCATCAACAAAAACAATCGCTGTCGGCGACTCTCGATGTTCTGCGCGATCTCCCCCGCCTGCATGTCCGCGAAATCCACCACACTGTTCCGCCCCTCGATGATGCAATAATTCTCCGGCAACGCTTGCGAATCAAAATCTCGCGCCTCGCCCTCCGCGTCGTCCTCCTCCGCGTCGTCGTTCGCCGCCGTCGTCGCCGCGCCCTCGCCTTCGCCCTCGCCGATCGCTCTGCGCGTCCCTCCCGCGCGCGTTCGCGCCCATTCCGCGCGCGCCGTCCGCGACGCTTTCGCGCGCATCCGCACTCGCGCGTTCACCGCCCCCGTTCGCGCGCGCATCGCGCATCGCGTCGTCGGCGTCGTCGCGCGCATGGCGCGACGCTTTTCGCCCTTTCGCGTCTTCTCGACGCCGTCGACGCGTCGTCGGGCCGCCGTTCGGCGTCGCGAGGCGGTCGGTCGGCGCGCGCGCTCGCGCGCTCGCGCTCGCGCGTCGCCGCGCGCGTCGGCGTCGGCTCGAGGCGCGCTGTGCGGCGTCGACGCGCGCGCGGGTTATCCGGAGCGGCCGTCGCCGCTGAACCCTAGCTAGGGTTTAGACGTATCCATCGCCGACGCCGTCGCCGCGACACGGCGACGCGCGCCGACCGCCCGACGCGCGCGCGCGACGCCGACGCGCGCGCGACGCTCGCGCCGACCGCCCGCGCGCGCCGACGCGCGCCGACGCGCCGACGCGCCGACGCGACGACGCGAAACGTCGCGATGACGGCGGCTCGGACGTCGTCGACGTCGGCGCGCGCGACGACGCGCGGGACGGCGACGGCGAGGCGCGCGCGGGCGCGACGCGGCGCGGAAGAGCGACGCGCGATCGCGCGGCGCGCGATGACGCGCGAGACGACGACGGGCGGGAGCGTGCGGGAGCGCGCGTCGGCGGCGAGCGCGAGGGTTCGGGACGCGGGCGCGAGCGTCGCGGACCGCGTGAAATGGTTGATCGCGCTCGCGCGAACGCGGGGCGGCGACGACGCGTGGCTGGACGAGGATGGGAGAAATGCGACGACGCGCGTGATGGGGTGCGCGTCGGCGAGCTGGATCGAGGCGGTGGTGGATGAGGCGAGCGGACGGGTGCGAGCGCGATGCGCGAGCGAGAGCGACGCGACTCGAGGATACGGAACGTTGTTGTGCGAGGCGTTGAGCGGTGGGACGGTGGATGAGTGCTTGGAGCTGGGAGATGATTTCGTGGACGCGATGGAGATCGGGATCGGGTCCAAGGTGGAGAAGTCGCGAACGAATGGGTTTAAGAATATGTTAGAGACGGCGAAGAAGCAGTTGCGAACGCTTCGAGCCGACGCCGGAGGGGATCCGTTTCCGAGCTTGATCGTCACCGCGGACGAAGTGCGATCGCGTGGATCGTTTGCGGCGTCGCAGGCGTCGTATTTGGAGCCCGATGCGGGCAAAGTGAAGGCTTTGGTCGAGGCGTTGTCGACGAAGAAGATCGGCATCGTGGCGCACTTTTACATGGATCCCGAGGTGCAAGGCATTTTGATGGCCGCAAAGGCGTCGTATCCGCACATCGCCATCAGCGATTCGCTCGTCATGGCGGATTTAGCGGTGAAGATGGTCGAGGACGGGTGCGAGACGATCGGGGTGTTGGGGGTGGATTTCATGTCTGAGAACGTTCGCGCCATCATCGACGAAGCCGGGCACGCGGACGCCAAGGTGTATCGCATGGCGGCGGAAGACATCGGATGCTCGCTCGCGGAAGCCGCACAGAGCGAAAGTTACGATAGCTATCTCGAAGATGCGAGTAAGACGAAGAACTCGGTGCACGTGATTTACATCAACACTGGTTTGGACACCAAGGCGGCGGCGAATGCGAAAATTCCCACCATCACGTGCACGTCTTCCAACGTCGTGGCGACGGTTTTGCAAGCCGCGGCGCAGATTCCCGACGTGCACGTATTTTACGGCCCCGATACGTACATGGGCGGGAACTTGGCCGAGCTCTTGCGTCGGATGACGACGTGGGACGACGAGGACATCAAGGCGATGCATCCGGCGCACGACAGAGAAACCGTCAAGGCGCTCTTGCCTCGTTTGAAGTACTTCAACGACGGCACGTGCATGGTGCACGACATGTTCGGCGAAGACGTTTGCAACACCGTGCGCGCGTTTTACGGCGATGCGTACCAAACCGCGCACTTTGAAGTTCCCGGAGAAATGTTCAAGCTCGCCATGGAGGCGAAGGATCGCGGGTTGGGCGTCGTCGGCTCGACGCAAAACATCTTGGATTACACGTGCGCGCGCGTGGACGAAGCCATCGAGCGCGCGCTTCCCGAAGGCGAACGTTTGCGATTCGTGCTCGGCACCGAGACTGGGATGGTGACGTCCATCGTGCGCGCGGTGCAGGCGCGTCTTCGCGCGGCGCGCGACGCGGGCGTTCGCGGCGTCGAAGCCGAAATCGTCTTCCCAGTTTCCGCCGACGCCATCACCGCCACGGGCGACGCGGAGATCCCTGTCGTGCCCGGCGTCGTCGCGGGCGAAGGGTGCTCGCTCGACGGCGGGTGCGCGTCTTGTCCGTACATGAAGATGAACTCGTACGACGCGTTGATGAAGATGTGCGACAAAATCGGCTCCGCCGCCGGCGAAGCCGTGCTCGCCGCGCAGGAGCCGCGCAAATACGAAAGCGCGGACGGCGCGGGTCCATCCATCGCATCGCAAGGATGCGTTCCGATCTTACACATGCGGCATTTCCAAAAGAACAAGACGTTTAGCGACGCGTTGGTCGAGGACATCACCACTCGTTAATCCTTCGTCTCCGCGCGCGCGGCGAATGGAATCAAACGGAATCAAAACAGTTGTCGAGAGTTGCAATACTACAATAAAGTGATAGCACCACCCATCGCCGTCGCGCACTTCCTACTCCTGCGCCCCCTTGACGCCGCGCGTGATGGGATCCTTCGCCACGCTCAAAAGCTCCAAGTCGAGCGTCACCGTCCCGTTCGCCGGGATCTCCATGACCTCGTTCGGCCCGTACGCGTACTCCGGCGGCACGATCATCCGTCGCACCGTCCCGACGCCCATGCCCTTGATCCCCTCGTTAAACGCCTGTATGAACGGTCCTCCCGGCTCTCCCGCGGGTTGCCCGACGGTGAATCCGATCGGCGTCCCTCCCGTGACGCCCGCGCCCTGCCTCGACGTCCCCACCGTCACCGACCGAAACTTCAAGTCGTAGTGCACCGCCACGCGCGCCCCCTTCGGCACGCCCCCCGTCGCGCCGCTCGCGCCCTGTAAATCGTAGTACAGTATCGGCGGGTTCGTTCCCGGGATCTGCGTCGCGTCGCGCGTCGTCAGTCTCGCCGTCGTCGTCGCGTTCGTTCGCGGCGTTCGTCGTCGTCGTCGTCTCGCGCACCGGCTGAAAGTTCTCGATCGGCACCCCTCCCGTGACGCCTCCCGAGAGTTTCGCGCGCGCCGCGCCCGGCGTCGCGACGAGCGCCAGCGCGGCGCCGACGAGCGCGTCGCGGCGTCGCGCGACGTCGCTCGATGCCGACGCGGACGCGCGCGGCCGCGTCTTCATCGCGCGTTCGCGTCGTCCTCGCGTCGCGCCGACGCGCGCGGGCGCGACGGCGCGTCGACAGCGCATGGCGTTCGCGCGCGCGCGCGCGCGGGGTCGCGGATCGGCGCGGTGGGACGCCCTCGCGTCGAGGAATGGCGACGATCGACGCGTCGAGCGCGGCGTCGAGCGCGCGCGAGCGGAAGAAACGCGCGCGACGCGTCGAAGGCGCGGCGATGGACGCGATGCGCGCGCGTGACATCGCTAAGAGGTGGCTAATTCGGGCGCGTCGCGGTCGTCGCGGTCGTCGTCGTCGCCGGGGCGAACGCGCTTGTTGGACGCGGGCTCGACGGCGAGATTTTCGGCGGAGGAAGAGCGGCGCGCGCTGTTGATCGTCCCGCGCTCGCGACGGAGCTTTCGACGCAATTCATCGTAACGCGCGTGATCCGACTTGCTCACCGAGGGTTGCACCTTCGTGAACGCCTCTTCGAAGTGCTTCGTCGTCACCGTCGGCGTCGATTCGAGCGTCATCGATTTCAACGCCGCCACGCACGCTTCGCGCACGAGCGCCGCCAAGTCGGCGCCGCTGAAGCCTTCGCACGATCGACCGAGCGCGATTTGATCCACGCGTACGTCTGGTGCGATGGGCGTTCGGCGCGTGAGCGTCTTCAAGATGGCGACTCGGCCGTCCGGCGGCGGCAACGGAACGTACAAGAGCTTGTCCAAGCGCCCGGGACGCAGCATCGCTGGATCGATCATGTCGGGTCGGTTCGTCGCCGCGATCAAGAACGTCGCGTTTCGCGCTTCGAGACCGTCCATCTCGGTGAGAAGTTGGTTCACGACGCGCTCGGCTGAGGTGTTGTCGCCGCCGCTTCCGCGACGCGGCGCCAGAGAATCCATCTCGTCAAAGAATAACACGCACGGGCTCGCACTTCGTGCGCGCTGGAACAGCGTCCGCACCGCGCGCTCGCTCTCACCGACGTACTTATTTAATAACTCTGGACCTTTGATGGATATGAAATTCGCCATCGCCTCGTTCGCCGTCGCCTTGGCGACGAGCGTTTTGCCGCACCCCGGTGGGCCGTAGAGCAAGACGCCCGTAGAGATGTTCAAACCCATCGCTTGGAATCGCTCGGGATGAGCGATGGGCTCAGCAATGGAGAACTTCAACTCTTCGCGAATTTCTGTGAGCGAGCCAACGTCGTCCCAAGTCACGTTCGGCGTCGTGGTGAAACCTTCGCGTTGCGCCGACGGTTGCACGCGCGTGAGCGCGAGGGAGAAATCTTCCATGGTGATTGCTAGATCCTCGAGTTCGTCCTCGGTGAGCGGACGCGGATCCGCTAAGCGACCAGTCGCGAGACGAGTGTCCCCCCCCAGTGCGGGCGCGACACCCTCGTCCATCGTCACATCCGCGCTCGCCCTTTCCTCGTCCTCGAGCTTTTTAAAGATGCGCGTCACCGCCGACGCGGCGGCTTCCTTGGCCAACGCCGATAAATCCGCGCCGACATAGCCGGGCGTTTTCTTTGCGATTTCACGCAAGTCTAAATCTCCATTCAAGCGAAGCTTGGTCGCCTGCACTCGCAAAATGCGCTCTCGCGCGGCTTCGTCTGGAATGCCGAGCATGATTTCGCGATCAAAGCGTCCGGCGCGACGAAGCGCGGCGTCCATACCGTCCGGTCTATTCGTGGCGCCGATGACGGTGACGTGGCGACGACACCGCGCTAGCCGATCCACCTCGTCCGTGCCATCGAATGTTGATTGAAGATCGTCCATGGACGCTAACAGCTGGGCGACAATTCGACGTTCCATCTCTCGCTGCGCGCTCTCGCGCTTCGGGACGATTGCGTCGATCTCGTCGATGAAAATCAGCGACGGCGCGTGCGCGGCGGCGGACTGGAACAACTCACGTATCTTCGCTTCAGACTCGCCACTCATTCCACTCACAATCTCCGTGGCCGCTATGGAGAAGAAGGGCACTTTCGCCTCTTGCGCGATGGCGTGCGCCAACGTCGTCTTGCCGCAACCCGGCGGGCCGTGAAGCAACACCCCGCGCGGCGGATCGACCCCGAGCCATGCGTACAACTCGGGATGCATCAAAGGGCACAGTATGAGCTCCTTGATGTCCTTCAGCGAGTCCTCGATCCCGCCTAAATCCGACAACTTCACCGAGCGAGGCGACGTCATTTGCGCAAACGCCTTCGCGCTCGTCGTTCGTCCAAACTCATCCTCATCCAAACTCTCACTGTCGCTGTCTCGGTCACCCTTCCGCTTGCGACGATGCCCCTTACCTTTTTTCCCTCGCTTCTTATCCTTGCTTTTCTCCAGGCGTTCGATTTTCATTCCGCGCTCGTTCAGCTTCACCTCGTGACCGCGCGACTTCGCCTCCGCCACCGCCCGCACCGCGCGTTCGTGCGCTGACTCTTCCTCCTTCACCGCCTTAGACCCGGACGCGCTCGCTTTCGCCTCCGCTTCCAACTTCAACGCCCGCTGCGCGGCCGCCGCGACGACCTCCGGCGCCGCGAACGCCGCCGTCGTCGCCGCCTCGTCGCCGCCGTCCATCCCGTTCTCATCCCTCTCGATCGCCCCATTCTCGTCGCTCGTCCCGTCCGAGCTCGTCGCTTCACTCGTGCTCGTCTCGGAATCATCGCTATCTTCGTGATCGCTCGAGCCTTCGCCGTCCATTCGACTAAATTTCTCGTCGTCGCCGTTCCCGTCGTCGCCGTTCCCGTCGTCGCACCGCCCGCGCGCGCGCGCCTCCGCCATCGCGCGCTCCACCGCCTTACGAAACGGATTGACGGGTTTGCGCGCGTACTGCCTGTACTGCGAGCGCAGGTACTGCGCGCACGCGTCGACGTCGCGCAATGCGTTGAGGCCGCCGCCGGCGCTCGACCGCGCGAACGCCTCGACGCGCGGCAGCAACAGCGGGTCGCTCGTGACGTACGACGACGACACCCCACCGCGGAGCTTCGCGGGGCGCGCGTTGGGCATGGCGCGCGCGGACGAGGCGGCGAGGCGGGCAATGGGGCGCGAGGGTGATGATTCGGCAAAAATCTCGAGGCGGCGACGCGAGGCGAGCTAGAATGTGTCGATGTCAGAATTTCAAGAAAGAATATCACGCTTCGCTGACGTTGCCGAGCAAGCTCATGCCGGACCTGTCTTCGATTTCCTCGAACCCGATTCCTCGCGGCGGGTTGGGGGGGATCTCGCCGAGCAAGTCGCGGCGGTCGAGGATGATTTCCAAATCTTTGTCGGAGATGTTGGCGGACTGCGGTGAATCCTCGTCGTTGGCGCCGGTTTCGCCCTTGAGGAGAGCCATGAGTTCGTCAGCGCCGAAAGCGCGACCGTCGTCGTTTTTCTCTTGTTTGAACCCGCCGTTGGTGACGACGAGCTTCTCGAGAGCGAGCTTGGAGGCGGCTTTTTTGAGCATTTTTCCTTCGACGGATTTCGCCGTGGCCAAGCGGTAGACGTGCACGGGCTTGGTTTGACCGATTCTGTGCACGCGATCCATCGCTTGCAAATCTTGATGCGGGTTCCAATCGCTGTCGTAAATGATAACGGTGTCACCGCCCGTGAGGTTGATGCCTAATCCTCCCGCGCGGGTCGAGAGCAAAAAGATGCCGTACTTCGGGTCTTCGTTGAATCGAGCGATGAACTCGCGACGGTCGTCTTGTTTCACCGAGCCGTCGATTCTGCACACCGGTTCGCCGCGCTGTTGGAAAAATGATTCGAGCAAGTCGAGCATGCGCGTCATCTGAGAAAAGATCAACACCTTGTGTCCGCGCGCGCGCAGGCGCGTCATCAACCTATCGAGGAGCTGCATCTTCCCGCACTGTTCCACGAGTTCGTCCGCGGAGGGGAACATGATGGATCCGTCCAGACCGCCGGTGATCAAATCCGGGTGGTTGCAGTTTTTCCGCAGTTGCATGAGCATGTTGTTCACAGCGGTGTGACCGACGGGAATGTGGCTGTTGCCCGCGAATTTCGTCAGCATCTCGGTGATGGTTTTGTTCACCAACGCGTCGTTGAACTCTTTTTGCTTTGGAACCATTTGCGCGTACAAAAGAATCTCCTTCTTGCGCGGAAGCGAAAGCTCGACGTCGCCCTTTAATCGGCGCAACAAAAATGGTCGCAAAATACCGTGCAACTTGCTCACGACGCGCGCGCGATGCTCTTGTTCATTCTTATCGACCACCTCCTGCTCTTGCGATTCGTCGTTCCCGATGTTGTCGGCAAAGTCAAACCAAGATTGGAACTGCGACAGCGAACTGAAGACGTCTGGGAGCAAAAAGTGCAAAAGCGACCAAAGCTCGGGCAAGTTGTTCTGGAGCGGCGTGCCGGTGAGCAACAACTTGTTCGCGGTGGGAATGTACTTGAGCTCGCGAATGAGCTTGCAGTCAAAGTTTTTCAATCTGTGACCTTCGTCCACGACCAAGTACTTGAAGTTGTACTTGGCCAAAAACTTGCGATCGGCCATGACGACTTCGTACGAGGTGACGATGACGGGGAAATCGGGTTTGATCGGCGTCGACGTCGGCAAGAATTCGATTCGCTTCTCCGCGCGTTCTTGCCTCGTGCCGTGGTACAAAAGCACGGGAATCGACGGCGTCCAACGTTGAAACTCGCTCACCCAATTGCTCAGCGTCGATAACGGACCGATGACGAGATACGGTCCCAACACGCCCTTCGATCGCAAGTGCGATAAAAAACCAATCGTCTGCACCGTCTTCCCGAGACCCATCTGGTCCGCCAAGATTCCGTTCAAGCCGTTTTGATATAAAGAAATCATCCAATTCACCCCCTTGAGCTGATAATCCCGCATCGAACCGCCCTCCATGAGCGGCAGCATCTTTCTCGTCGCCTCCAACTCCTCGCTCTCGCTCATCTTTTTCCGCTTCTTCGTCGCCTTCGCCTTGTCCCCATCCTTCCCGTGCTCGTCCTCCAGCGTGTCCATCTGCTCGCTCAAAAACTGCGAATAAATCGTCGTCTGATCCAGCAGCGCGTCCAACTGTTTAAACTTTTTATCGTCCAACTTCGTCGTCCCGCTCGCCGCCGCGCTCGCGTCCTCGCTCGCGCCCTTCCCGCCGCCCTTCCCGCTCGGCGACGCCACGCGCGCCTTCTGCAGCTCCGCCTCCGCCTCGATCGCGTGCGCCTCGATCCCCGTCAGCGCCGACGCCGTCAGATCATCGTACGATTCCTCCGCGTCCGCGTTCACTCGCACCAGCCCCCCCCCGGCGCCGTCGTCGTCGTCGCCGTCCCGTTCCGTCGTCGTCATCATCTTTTCCCGCGCATCTCTCCCCGCGTCGTCGTCCTCGCGCGCGCTCTTCGCCGCGCCTTCGCCCGCGATCGGCGACGACGCCTTGCGTCGCTTCGCCCCGTTCGGCGCCATCGTCGCGCCGTCGCGTCGCGTCGCGTCGCGTCGCGGCGTCGCGCGCGCGTTTGACGTCGACAGCCGACGTCGATCGTTCGAAACGCGCGCGCGCCCGTAATGTTCGCGCCGCGCGAGGCGCGGCGGTCGCGGTCGCGGTGCGGTGCACGTATTGTACGCCTTTTCGTGCGTTATGTGCAATTTTTTTATCCGACTGTCCGACTGTCCGAACGATGATTCAAAATCCACCGGCCCCGCGCGTCAGAGGTCGTCGGATCGATCGAACGCGCGCGCGCGCGCGTCGAGCGAACGAGCGCGCGCGTCGCGCAACGCGGACGATGTCGACGATGCCGATCGCGTCGACGTCGGCGCGAACGACGCGAACGCGCGCGCGCGCGCCGAGAGCGACGCAGACGCGGGCGCCGCGGATGAAGATGCGGCAGACGACGCGAGCGACGACGCGGACGCGGGCGATCGCGAACGAGGCGCAGACGAGCGAGGAGTTGAACTTTTGGGGGAAGATGCGACAGGCGTATCGAATCTTTTTCCCGCCGAGCGCGGAGGAGAACGCGCGGAACGAGGCGAAGAAGCGCCTGCGAATGATTCTCGTCGCCGATCGGTGCACGATGAGCGAGAGCTCGATGGACGAGATGAAGGCGAAGATAATGACCGTGGTCGGGGAATTCGTGGACGTGGACGATTCGCAGGAGGTGGACGTGAGCATGAACACGGATGAGGAGTTGGGGACGATGTACGCGGTGTCGATTCCGGTGAAGCGCGTCAAGGCGGAGTACGACGCGGAGAACGACGCGTACATGTTGGGGGCGCAGTTCGTGTACGACGACGAGAACGTGTGGGACGACGAATGATTAATTTTACTCGCGCATCGAGCGACGGGCGACGGACGGCGCGCGCGCGACGCGCGTCGATCGAGGCGACCGCGACCATTGTAAGCAAATCAAACGACAGACGGACCGCGTCACTTCGCCTCGCGATGTCCGACGCGCGCGCGGCGTCGGGGCTCGACCCCAAAACGTGGGCCGGCGCCTTCGACTGCGCGCGGTGCGCGCGCAAGCGCCTGCCCGCGATCGAATTCAGCAAAAAGGCGCTGCTCAGGATGCGCGAGCGCGGCGACGATGCCGGGACGTGCAAGGCGTGCGTCGACGCCGAGGCCGCGATCGAGCGCGCGCGCGCGAGGGAGAGCGCGAGCGCCGTCGACGACGACGCGGACGCGACGTGCGCGGCGTGCGGGGCGACGAAACCGGCGAGCGCGTTCTCGAAGACGCAGCGGCGCGGCGCGGCGCCGCGGTGCGGCGAGTGCGTCGACGCCGCGGCGAGGGACGACGCGGCGCGCGGCGCCGCGGCGCTGGCGAAATCGTTGGAATCGGCGAGGGTCGACGCCGCGAGGGTCGGGGCGACGCTGGGGGATCACGTGCGAGAGACGAATCTGGAGGCGGAGGCGGTGACGGGGTTGCGGGCGAAGTTCGTCGGCGCGCGGGGACGCGGACGCGGGCGAGGACGGTCGGCGAATCCGAACTCCATGCTCGGCCGAGGGGGGCGGAAGTGAGCGCGACGCGATGATAGTGACTAGCTAGCTCTATTCTAGAAGATTGCAACGTTGTTCGTTTTGCTAATGATTGCGCGCGGGCTATTCGTCTCGCGCCCAGACGTCGCTGTAGACTCCGGGACGCGAGCTCTTCGGCGGATTGGCGCGACGACGAATGTACGGCCCGCTCGATCTGAACCGACCGGTGCCGTCGTCGGGGAGCGCTAAAGCGACGTCACCGATGAGCGGGGTCGCAGCCTCGGTCCTGTCGGTGCGACGTCGATTGAATGAAATGGTTGAATCGTCGTCGTCGTTGACGCTGTACGAAAACGCCTTGACGGGCTTGTGCGTCGCCGTGCCGAATTCGTCGGCATGTGTGATGTACAAGTCTTCATCGAACGCCAAAAGATCGACGTCTTCGTCTTCGTCGTCGCCGTCTATGATGCCGTAATCATCGACGTCCCGGTTGAACGCGCGACGAAGCGTGCACACGCTCGCCGCGACGAACGTGATCAACACGACGACGGAAAAAGACAGGAAACGCCAGACATCCGCGTTGACCTGCGCCGAGGCGCGCTTGTACACTCGAACGTAGTCGACGTAATGAAACATGTCATCGTCGCACTGATTGAGCGCCGCAGGCATGCCGAACGGCGACACCGCGGTGTTCAGGATGAGATAAAACGGCCATCGCGGAATGATGGGCACATTAAAGCGCGTCAAGTGATGCACGGGATGACCGTCGACGGTGAACGTCAAGCTATCCTTCGACCACTCCACCGCATACGTGTGGAAATCCGCGCTGAAATCGATCGCGGGGTCCATCATGGGCGGGTACGCGCTTCGCGAGAAGCCTTCGGCGCCGCACTCCGCCTTTGGGGCGAAATGATATCCCGATTCCACCGTTCCCGCACGCGTCCCGGGCCCGCCCAAACCTCTGCCGTACGACTGCATGATGTCAATTTGCCCGCCAAGCGGCCAGCACGCGCGCTTCGGCACGCTCTTCTCGGGGTCAGGTAACATCCAGTGCTGCGGCCAAACGCCCGGACACTTGGACTCGGGAATCTTCGCGCGAATCTCAACTCGCCCGTACGTTTGCGTGAACGCCTCTTTCGTGTCCACCCAGCACGACAGGAACGGATACTGATCACCGCGACCACGATGACCCACGGCACCTCCGTGTGGCGTCGCGGCAGTGCGCACGCCTCGCTGACGCCGCGTCCCGATGACGAGCGCGCCGTCGACGACTTTACACATCTCGGGAACGTAAAACTGTTGCTGTCCGCCGTGTCGCTCTAAACCTGGCGCGCTCTCGTTCACCTTCGGTCGCCATTTCGATAAATCTAACGCATCACCGTCGAACTCGTCGCTGAACGTCAACTCCCATCCCGGCTGTCTCGCGTCCTTCGACGAGGCGCCCTTCGTCGACCCCGGCACGCTTTGCGGAAACCCACGTCGAGGGGTCGCGCCCGCGCGCCGCCGCGCCGCCGCGCGCTCTTTTATCGCCGCCGCGTTCGCTGGCGGTCGAGTCGGCATCGTTCTCGCCGCCGACGGCGCGTCTTCTTCCCCTCCCGTCGCGCCGTCGCCCGCGCCGGCGAGCGCGTCTCTCGCGCGACGCAGCGCCTCGTCTGGATCCTCCAACGCCCCCAGCGCCGCCTCATCGCGTTCTCTGCGCATTCGCGCCCGTCTAATTTTCATCATCTGTCGCTTCGTCGGCGCCCTCGCGCCCAACCGCGCCGTCGAACCGCCCGCGTCGTCTTCGTCCTCCTCCTCGTCCTCGTACGCCTCCTCGTCCTCGTCCTCGTCCGCCCCGTACATCTCGTCCGGATCGTCCGGCGCCTCGTCCTCGACGATCCTGCGCATCAACGCGTCGTCCATCGTCCCGAACCGCGTCCCCGCGCTCGCGTCGACGTACCCCGGCGCGTCGCCCGCGTCGTCCCGCGCGTTGGGTGTTGCGTCTCGCGTCGTCCCGTCCCCGCCCGCGCCTTCGCCCGTCGCGCGTCCCGATCGCGCCCTCGCGAGCGTCGCGAGCGTCACCGCGCACATCGCCGCCCGCGCGCGACGCGACGTCGCGCCGCGCGTCGCGCGCCGCGATCGGCGCCGCGTCGAATGCGCGGCGTCCATCGCCTCGCGCGCGTCGTCCCGCGTCGACGTCGTCGCCGTCGGTCGCCGCGCGCCGCCGCGCGCGTCGCCGCCGTCGCGCGTCGTGCGCGCGACGTCGCCGTGTGTCGCGCGCCGCGCCGCGCGACCGACGACCGACGCCGCGCGCGGGATGTTGGCGCCGCGCATAAAACCAATCGCGCGATTCGTTCGCATCGCGCGCGCGTTTTACCCCATCATCGCGCGTTCGCGTTCGCCGACCCCGCGACGCGCGTAAATTCCGAGATGGGCGTCGCGAGGCGCGGAATGCGCGATCACCGATCGACGGCGTCGATGACCGATCGTGGGAATCGCGGTTACGGGCGCGACGCGCGATCGCGGAATTCACGCGCGCGCCGGCGCGAACCCCGCGGGGCGACCGGCGGCACATCGTCGCGCGTCGCGGAGCACTCAGGACGCTCTTAAGAAGGCAACGCGCGAGGATAAAATCATGGCTCCGAAGCAAGGATCGAAGAAGGCGGCCGAGGGCATCAACGCGCGACTGCAGATCGTCATGCGATCGGGGCGGTACACGCTCGGGTACAAGCAGTGCCTGAAGACGCTGCGCAAGGGACAGTCGAAGCTCGTGCTGATCTCGAACAACTGCCCGGCGCTGCGCAAGAGCGAGATCGAGTACTACGCGATGTTGGCGAAGACCGGGGTGCATCACTACGCCGGAAGTGCGTGCGCGAGGCGACGCGATTCGACGCGATGCGACGCGCGAGGACGGGGGGGTGGAAAACCCTAAAGACGGCGACGACGCGCGAGAGACTGACGAAGACGACGAACGCGTCGCGTGAACAGATAACGTCGATCTCGGCACGGCGTGCGGTCGATACTACCGCGTGTCTTGCATGTCGATCACCGATCCGGGCGACTCCGACATCGTCAAGGCGGTGCCGGAGGAGTAAACGCGCGAAGCCGTTCGGCGACGCGCGGGCGATTCTTCGGACGATGATTGGTTCGGGCGATCGCGACGCGATCGACGTCGCGAGTTTGCTTGTAATAGATCATCGACTCGCTTCGAGAGTTATTTTAAATCGGTCAAACGTCGCGGGTGGTGATGAAACTCTGTATCTGGTCTTCTTTCCACTGAGGAGACGTCGTCTCGGCGACGTCATGAAGAGAATGTCCGCATACCTTCTGAACCCAACTCTCTTTTGCGTCGCTCGTTCCTCGTTCGCTCGTTCGCTCGTTCGCTCGTTCGCTCGTTCGCTCGTTCGCTCGCGATAGAAATCTAGATTACAAAATGATGATCAACGTTCGACTACGCGGCGGCGGCGGCGGCGGCTCGTCCACGCACTCGACGAGCAAACGATTGACGAGCTCGGGGGCCTCGTCTTGCGGGCAGTGTCCGACGCCCGGGAGCGGGATGAACTTATCGGCGTACGACGCGTATAGTTTCCGCCCTTGGTCGATGTTCTCCCACGGATCTTTATCGCCCCAGAACATGCGCACCGGGACGTCGCATCGAGGCAACAACTCCTCGGGCAGCGGACCGCCGCTGTACGAGATGAAATCCAAAAACACCTCCGCCGCGCCTTCGCGCAATCCCGGACTGAGAATCGCCTCCACGAGCTCATCCGTGACTTGCGCGGAGTCTCCGTACGCTTCGCACAAGATATTCTTCACCGTCCGCGCCTTGGCCACCGAACCGAAGAAGGACTTTCCCACGCTCGTCTCTCGAAGCGTTCGCTGCAGCGCCTTCACGAACGGTCGAATGATCGCCGGCTGCTTGCTCACGTGCAATCCACGCAGGCTGATATTCATCAGCACCACCCCGCGCACCTTCGTCGGCGCGTCCACGGCGGCTTGCAACCCCGCGACGCCGCCCACCGAGTTGCACGCCACGTACGCCGGCGTCCCCACCACCTCGTCCAAAAAATCCTCAATCTGCTTTCCCCACGTCTCGAAGCAGTATATCTCGTTCTGTTCTCGCAGCATCGGATTCGGTTTATCGCTGTACCCGTACCCGAGCAGATCGATCGCGTACACGCGCTTGCCAGTCGCCGCCAGCGCGTTTACGTTTCTTCTCCAGTGGTCCGCGTTCCCGCCGAATCCGTGCACCAGCACCACCGCCGGTCCGTCGCCGTCGCCGACCGCCTCCGTGTACCGTATCGCGTGCGTCTCGTTCGTGCGCGGCGCGCGCCAGCGCCAGTAGCGCTCGTCCACGCCGTAGCGCTGCGCGCGCGTCGCCGGCGTCGTCGTCCCGGTCGACGTCATCGCGACGCGCGCGCGCCGTCTCGCGTCGCCGCGCGCGCGCCGCGGCGCGCGACGCGCCGGCGAGCGACGCGCGACGTCGCGGAGCGTCGACGGCGGCGCGCGCGGCGCGGCGCCGAGCGTCATCGCGCGCGCGGCCGGCCGAGACGCGTCAGAGTGACGCGCGATGGGACGCGAGCGCGTCGCCGCGTCGAGCGCGTCCGCGGCGCCCGCGAGCGCGGAGCGCGCGCGACGCGCGCTCGCGGACGCGCCCGCGGCGTCCGCGCTCTCGGGGTGCGTCGACCGCGCGAGCGACGCGAGGGCGACGCGCGCGAACGAAGGCGCGCGCGAACGACGACTGACGACGCGACGACGCGCGACGACGACGCGACGCAGGTTCGGGTTCGGTGGATACGCCGGACAGGTGTCCCTGACGGCGCGCGCGGCGAGCGACGCGAGCGCGGACGCGGGAGAGGTGGACGAGGACGCGGCGCGCGCGCTGCGGCGATGCGCGCAAAAGTCGTCGACGGCGACGAAGGCGAAGGCGCTGCGAGAACTCCGCGACGCGCTGTTCGTCGACGCCGCGGACGAAGATTCGATGGAGGAAGTGGCGAAAAAGGTGAAAACGGTCGCGGGCGTGCTCGGGGTGTCGCGGGCGTGGGCGAGGGCGTACGATAAATTGGCGGGCGACGGCGACGCGGGATGTCGACGCGAGGCGGCGGCGTTGAACGGAGCGATCGCGGTGGCGGCGGGGAAGGGACTGGGGAAGATTTTGAAGAGCACGCCGATCATGTGCGCGTGGGTGCGGGGGATGTGCGATCCAAACGCGGAGGTGCGAGAGATGGCGATGGTGGCGTTTGAGAAGACGTTTTCGACCGATGCGCGACGCGCGGGGGCGTTGGCGCTCGCGCACGAAGTGATTTTAGACGATTTGATCGAGGCTTTGAAACGGCGCGGGCCGCAGGATATGATCTTTAAGGAAGGCTCAGAGGCTGAGCAGTACGCGCGTTTCGAGTTGAGCGCGCGCGCGGCTCTCAGGGCGGTGACGTTTACGTGTGAGCGATTGAGCGCGTTTGAGGGAGACGAGAGCGACGCCGCGGCGAGCAAGTTTAGTTATTTGCTCGATGAGTTGGCGACGTTAAAGACGCAAATTCGAGGTGAATACATGGTCATACGCCGAGATGCGTACGCGACGTTGGCGGCGATTTGTAAGCGCGCGGTCGATGACGAAATCACCCCGGCGTGGCGAGACGCGCTTCGAGGCCAAGTGCCTAAAATTGCCTCGACGAGCTTCGCTCTGATTTCGTCCGAGACCGAGCCAGGAGCGATGCGTGATATGTGGGAGCTCATACTCGGTATCGCCACTTCGCACCCCGACGCTTGGGGCGCTATAGATGTCGAAAAAACCTTCATGTCTGGCTTGCGCAAGCACTTCAAACGCGGGAGCTACGGCGCCGCGAGTGTTTCGTCGCCGTCGCTCCTTCCGCTTCTCGCGCACTTGCCCCCGAAAGCGCTTATCGAGCGCGACGCCGATGGTCGCGCCATGTCGGGATTAGTGCGCGTCATGGACGCCGTTTTTGCGGGGTGGTGTTTCTTGAGTTCGAGCGCCGTTCGCTCAAACGAGGCGCGCGATACGCTGCCGGCGATGCGCGAAGGCGTTTTATACGGCGTTCTGAAGCTCGCCCCGCTCACCGATCACGCGGAAGAGTGCGCCACGCACGTCTTGGTCGATCACGTGGTCGATGTGTGGATGCGAGAGTTTTTAGCGCGCGGTAACGGCGCCGCGCTCGATTTGATGTGCGACGTGCTCAACGTGCTGAGCACAAAGCCGCACGCGAAGACCGCCGTCGTGGAGGCGTGGGCGAAATTAGGAGACATCACAGAAGCGGCGTTGGACGACCCCGAAAAAGGCGAACACGCAAATGCGATGTACGCTCGACTGTTTGCATCGGGGAAATTCGCGTCGTCGTCGCAGGCTACGGCGCCATTCGCGAAGGCTGTTTTCGCGCAAGCAGTGGATGCGCCGTCGAAGCAAACCTTCGAGCGATTGGCGACCTTGGTCGAGAGTCTAGGCGTTGAGCCATTCGACGGTGCGCAACGTTTGATGGACTTCGCACTCGCGGACAACGCGCCACAAGGTTCGGGCGCGGTCGTCGCTGCGGTGTTGAAGCACGACGCGAGCTGGTGGAGCGCGGTGCTGGATGACGCGAACGCGGCGGATGAATTGGAGTCGTCTTCGCGCGTGCGAGTCGTAACGGAAGCAATCGCCGCCACGAAATCGTTCGGTGAACTCAAATGCCCGGCGCTCGATGATCTCGTTCGTCGATGCGCGAAGCGATCGAGTGATGCTTCGTGCTCGCAACTGTTAATCGCCATCTCGCAGTTTTTTGAACCGGTTTCCGCCGACGTCGCATCCGACGTCTTTGAAAGTCTCGCTTCGAGCGACCTCGGCGACGGCGCGTCGAACGCGCGTAAAGCGCTGCGCGAGTGGATACTGATACCGCCTAAAGAAGCACTGAGTATTCCGTGGTCAAATGCCGTCGGTGCACTCTTCGCACACGTGCTCTTGGAAAGTCAGCACACCGTGAAGTGCGTGATTCACGAAGCCGAGAGCGAGGGTGAAAGCGAGGACGAGGTGGAATACGACGAGACGAAAGTCGGAGAAGTGCAACGCGATTGGAAAGCTTTCGAGTGCGACGCAGAGAGTAATCCAGTACTGTCACCCGCGCTTCAGGCCGCGTTCACAACCGCCATCGCACGCACCGCCGCGGCGACGGCGGCGACGCAACACCCAGGTGAATCCGATTTGGTTTTGAGATTGTGGGCGCAGATGACCGCGCGAGCGCTTCGAGCGTTCCACGTCGACGATGAGACGTTTGCAAAATGCATCGTCGACGAAATGGAAAATAACGTGGACGACGATGTGACTTTTCACTGGCTGAACGCCGTCGCGCGCGTTCTCGATTGGAGCTCGTTGTTGCGCGCGATGGATGCAGACAGGCGAAAAGAATTCACGGTCGACGCGTTAGCGCTGGCGCCGAGTGTCAATAAAGCGTTCGCGATTGCGCTGTGCGGTGATGCTGCGATGCAAACGCAAATATTCGTCTCGCTCGTCAACGCGGTGTTGGAGGCGTCGCCAGATGATGAATCTGCCGAAGACGCGTTGCTCAATTTTTCGCGTCGCGCTCGCGCGCTCGACGAGGCTTGGATCGACAATCACGCCGATGTCGTGCGCGAGTTCCTCGACGCGTCAAGCGCGAAGCGCGATACGTGTTCAAATCGTTTGACGCGAGTCATACCGTGGATATTACCCTCTGACATGTCTGGGGGCGCGCACGCCGAGCGTTTCATCGCTGAGCTCACGCGCGAGGTGATTGCGGATATCGAAAACCGTCGCCGACGATTGGATGGCGCTAAGATTCGACTCGTCGCCGCATGTTTTAGCCGCGCGGACGACTTGGGTGAAACGATTGTCGTGCATTCGATTCAAGACCCCGCGTGCGCGCCTCTCGTGGAGGTGTTTCGCGCGATTGCCAAACGAGAAGCGGCAGAGGCCGCCGCGAGCGCCGCCGCGGCGCGCTTCGGCGACGCTGGCGATAGCGAGTCGCGCGATGGTTCGAGTGCATCTGATGTAGGCATCGCCGCGCTCACCGCGGCAATCATTCGTCGCACCGCCGCGGATTTCGATTCTCGAGATTGGGGCTCTATAATCGGGCGATTGCACGCGTGGACGGCGTTGCGGGCGAAGATGGCGGAGACGTACGCAGAGAACGAAGCCGTCGACGGGGACGACGGTTCACAGTCGGCGCACGCTGCGGCGACGATCGTGTGTCTCATCGATGCGTTACCGATGGAACTTCTTGAAGCCACGGATTCGTCTTCGGGTGATCTCGTTCCTTACGCGGCGCATGGGTCGTCGATGATGACCATCGCCAAGGCGCTCGCGAATGCGTCGTGGCCGCGCGAGCGCGCCGAAATCGTCGAACGTTTATATCGTTGCGTCATCATCACCGGTACCGAGCTGCGCGACGTCGAAGAGGAGGACGACGACGAGCGTCGACATCGCTTCTGGGCCCGATGCCGGGACGAGACGCGCATGTGGATACGCATCGCTGACATTGCGTGCGGCGGCACGCCGACAAAGACGAGCGCGTGGCGAGCCGGCGTTTACGTAGACGCGTGGGACGATGCCCCGTGTGAATCCATAGGCGCGCTTTACCAGTTGCTCGCCATGTTGCCGACGTTGTGGTTCGACGTTTCGGCCGCCGACGACGACGAAGTATTGGAAGCGCTCAGGCGCGCGGCTTATGGTTTGCTTTCCAACGAAGCGCTCATCCAAGCCGCCGTCGTCGGCTTGGACGCGGGAATCGCAGACGTCGCCAAGGTGGAGCAAGCCCTCGACGCCGCGCTCGCGGCCGCGGACGAGAACGACGAAGCAGACGTCGGTAACTTTGGGACACCCGCCGAAAGCGCCGGATTGCGCGAAGATTTGGCGACACTCCTATCGAGCGCCGGGTACGAGCCACGCGTCGCGTGGTTAGGCTGGGCCTTGCTCTTCCGCTACGTCCTCGCCTTGCCCATCGAGTCTTCGTGCAGGGAGCGTTTGGTGAATTATACGCGCGAAACAAAGGCGATTCCATCGCTTATGCGCGACATCATGCGCTCGATGCCCCTTCCCGAGAGTGCGGACGTAGAAAGCGAAGACGATTTGCCGTCGTCGTGGCGAGGCGTCGATTGGGACAATCCCGCGTCGGCGACGCAAATTTATGATCCGAGATTCTCGTTCGAAGTCTTAATGTACGCCGCCGCGCTCCGCGCGCTTCCAGCGAGCGTTCGAGCGTTCGTAAGCGACATGAAACCTCAACGCGACGCCAAGCGTCTCGAAGGTGCCACCTCGGCGACGGTTTCGCCGACGCTCATCGCCGCCGAATTCAAAGCCGTCTCCGCCATGACGTTCGCCGGCGACGGCACGGGATCACTCACCGTCAAGCCCTCCATCGCCACGCGCGAAGTTCTCACGACGTACGAAATCGACGAATCCTCCCTCGAGCTCACCGTGCGTCTCCCCAACGCCTACCCCCTCGCCCCGGCGGAGCTCGTCTGCGCCAAGCGCGTCGGCATCTCCGAGGCTCGCCTTCGCAAATGGATGCTCGGCATCTCCGCCATCCTCAAGCATCAAAACGGTGCCGTCGCCCAGGCTTTACTCCAATGGCAGCGCAACATCGACGCCGAGTTCGCCGGCGTGGAGCCGTGTCCGATTTGCTACGCCGTCATCCACCCCGTGGATCATCAAAAGCCTCGCCTGCGCTGTCGCCAGTGCTCGAACACCTTTCACGCCACCTGTCTCTACACCTGGTTCCGCACGTCGAGCAAGAGTTCGTGTCCACTGTGCGTCACGCCGTGGGGGAGTTCGTACCGTTAGTCTCGATCGAGTAGCTAGTTTAGACGATACGAGTCGCGTTAGAATCCGTCGGCGTCGGCGTCGACGCCTCACACGTCGAGGCGTCGCGATGAGCGCGCCGTCCATTTTCCTCGTCCTCGCCGTCGGCGCCCTCGAGCACGTCTACAGCGCGAGCGCGAACACGACGCACGTCAAGCGCACCGTGTTGATCGTCGACGGCGACCGCGCGCGTCGTCCGTCGCCGTTGATTCTTTGGAACGCCACGGCGAGATGCGAATTAAAAATCGGCGACGTCGCGTACGCGAGCGCGCTGCGGCGCGCGCACGCGTCGCCTCGATGGCGAACGCATCGCGACGCCCTCGTCGCGGCGCGCGGGTGCGAGATTCGCGCGGTGGCGAGCGCGGAGGCGGTGGCGGGACGGCGCGAGCGACGCGCGCCGGGTGCCGAGTTTTCAACGAAAAATGGATTCGACGGTCGCGCCGCGATGCGACGGACGATCGAGCGCGCGCGCAAGGAACACGCGGACGTGTTGCGACGCGCGGTGGACGCGGCGGAGGCGAGACGGCGGGAGAGCTTCGGAAGGGAGGCGGGGTACGTCGAGGTCGAGGCGCTCGACGGGACGAGCGCGGCGTTGGTGCACGTGCTGGGACGCGTCGTGCGAGAGACGATCGCGCCGAGCAGCTGGCGTCCGCGCGCGGGGGGACGCGACGGCGCGCGGTACGTGCGAAGGATCGTTTGGGTGGTGCAAACGCACGGGGGACGGTGCGTGGCGATTTGTTTACCGCCGACGACGGAGGCGGCGGCGGCGGAGCGATCTTTATTGAAAGACGGTGCGGTGATCGACGTGCGCAACGCGTTGGTTCGACGAAACGCGCAGACGGGCGTGTGTGACTTAGTGTGCGACGTTCGATCGCACTGGCGCGCGCTCGATGGGAAGGACCCGAGGTACGCCGACGTGTGCGCTCGCGCGCCGAAATCGGCGTTTGAGCAAACGCTGACGTTCGAAGCGCTCGCGCTCGCGATGCACTCGAACGGATTCGCGCGCGCGTCGTCCATGATTCGATTCAAAGCGTGCGTGCGATGGGTGAAGGTGGCCACAGAGCGTAGACGCGTGCCACCGATGCTTCGCGAGACGGACTCATCCGTGACGGCGGCGATGACGTACTTGGCGTGCCTCGCGTGCTCGCGAGAGCTCGAAACCGATCACAACAACGTGTACAAGATGTGTCACTGCACGTCAGACGACGCGAGGTGTGGGTTCGTGTGGCGGGACATCGTGCTCGGAATGCAAAGCGACCACGGAGATTCCAAGACGGTGATTCCGGTGCGGGCGCGCGGCGACATCGCGCGACGACTTTTATTCAACGTCGACGCGTCGAGCGTGTTGGACGAACACGCCAGCGACGACGAGTTTGACGACTTCGACGACGACGACGCAGCGCCGCGTTCGGATCACAAGAAGGTCGTGTTGGCCGCCATCAACGCGCTCGCCGCCGGCCGTCGAAACGCCGCCATGGATTGGCGAGTGAAATTCCCCGCGCTCGACGAGAACGGACTGCCGAGACGAGACGAGCTCGAGCTCGTGGATTTTAACGCAGACTAAGCCACATCACTCGTCGCCGCGTGGGCGATCTCTCGGAGCACGCGCGCGCGCTCTTCGACGAAGTCTAACTCGCGCGAGAGGCTCGCGTCGCCGCCGTAGGCGCGATTATCGCGTGAGCACCGACACGCCAGGTTTCGCACCGCCATCTTCGCCTCGGCGAGACCGCGCACTTTTTCCACCATCGCCCGCGCCCTGTACGCCGCCTCCTGTTGCAATCGCCCGTTTTCGCGCTTCAAGTCTTCATCCTGTTGTCGCAGCCGAGCGACGGACGCCGTCGCCGCCAACCGTTCCTCCTCCATGTGTTTCACCGCGCGCTCGTGCGCCGCGCGCGTCGCCTCCACGCGCTCGTTCGACTCCACCACGCTCGCGCGCAAGCTTTCGTACGTCCGCTGCAGCGTATCGTGCCGTCCGAGCACATCGGCGATGTCCTCGAACGCGTTTCCCCGCGCCGCTTCCTCGGCGACGCGCGCCAGAAACCATTCAAACACCCGCACCCGACCCAACTCCTCCTCCACGCTCGCCCCCGCGCTCGCGCGCTCGCGCAGGCTCCATCGCATCTCCGTCAATCGCGCGTCCCGCGCCTCGTTCGCCTCCCGCTCCTCTTTCGCCCGTCGCAGCGCCGACTGTCGCTTCACCTCGTTCTCCCGCACGAACGCCTCGAACCGCCCGACGTCCGCGCGCGCGCGCCGCTGCGCCTCGTTCGTCGCGCGCTCGCGCCTCGCGCACGCCTCCGCGCGCGCGTCGCGCTCGCGCTTCTTCGCCTCGAGCGCGAGCGACACGCGCGCGAGCGCCAGCGCCTCGAGCGCGCGCGACGACCGCGCGGCGGTTCGCGCGAACGCCGCCACCGCGCGCGCCTCGCTCGCATCGCTCGTCGCCGCCGCGTCCGACGCGAGCGCGGTGAGGAAACCCTCGCGCGCGGTCGCGCGCGCGTCGTCGTCCATCGCGTCGCCCGCGTCGCCGTCGTCGCCGTCGTCGTCGTCGTCGCGGTTCGACACGCGCGCGAACGTCGCTTTGTATCGCCAAAAATAACCGTCGACGCCTCGACGCGCGCGACGCGCGCCGCCTCGACGCGCGCGCGAACGAGCGACGGTTCCCTCGACCGCGCCGAAAACAGGCGCGCGCGCGACGCGCGCGCGACGGGCCGCGTCCGCGCGCGCGCCGACGCCCGGCGCGTCGTCCGTCTCGACGTCGAAAACGCGCGAGCCGCGCACCGTCGCGGACCGTCGCGCGTTAACACGCGCGCGCTCGAAACGCGCGCCGCGCGCGCGCGATGAACGATGGAAAGTTTCGAGTCGTCGTCGCGGCGCGTCGTCCGTCTCGACGTCGCGCCCGCGCGACGCCGCTCGAGCGTCACGTCGCGACGCGCGATGTCGCGAATCGCCGCGCTTCGCGCGCTCGCGCTCGTCGCGTGCGTCGCGACGCTCGTCGATCGTCGATGCGGCGTCCCGTCGTCGTCGTCGGCGTCCGACGCGACGGCGTTCGACGAGTCGCGCGCGCGCGCGACGGCGCGCGCGCTCGAGGCGCTCGGCGCGCGACCGTGCGGGACGCCCGCCGAGGCGCGCGGATTCGCGACGCTCGAGCGCGCGACGACGACGATGGCCGAGGCGCTCGCGCGGGACGCGGGCGCACACGGCGTCGCGTCCTGGACGACCGCGGAGACGCGCGCGACGTCGACGTGGACGAGCGAGGCGTACGAGACGACGTACGCGAACGCGACGGCGACGACGACGAAGGCGATGAATCGGGACGCGATCGAGCGGTTAGGGTACGACGAGCGCGTGGTCGTCGTGAGCGCGCACGTGGACACGGCGCACGCGAGCGCGGGCGGGAGCGACGCGGGAGCGTGCGCGGCGATCGCGCTGGAGACGATGCGGGCGCTGTCGGCGCGAATCGCGGCGGCGGCGAACGAAAAGGCGAAGAGCGGAGGGACGGCGTCGCCGGTGATGTGCGACGCGAAAGCGCGGCGGTGCGCGTCGGTGGTTTTGACGTTTAGCACGGCGGAGGAGGACGGATTGGCGGGCGCGCGAGGGTTGACGGCGTCGCGGGAGTGGGCGCGGCGAGCGCCGCAGGCGATTTTAAACCTCGAGTCGATGGGCGCGGGCGGGCCGCATCGAATGTTTCAGGCGCGCGCGGACACGGCGGTCGGAAGGCAGGCGCTGCGCGCGTGGGCGCGCGTCGCGCCGCTCGCGAGCGGCGGCGTCTTCGGAGACGATGTGTTCAAGTCGGGGTTGATCAACAGCGGCACCGATTACTCGGTGTTTCGGAAATTTAGCGACGCCGAGGCGCTGTTCGATTTCGCGTTCGTCGAGCGCACGATGGTGTATCACACGCCGCGAGATCGGGTGAAATATATCCGGCCGGGGTCGTTTAAGCATTCGGGGGAGAATTTGCTCGAGTTTTTATCGGACTACGTCACGCGCGGCGGATTCGAGAGCGAAGGCGACGACGCGCGCGCGACGAAATCATCGCCGCCGGTGTCGTGGTACACGATCCCTGGATACGGCATGGTGGTGCACGACGCGCCTCGGCGCGAGACGCACGCGGTCTTCTTCGCCGCGCCGCTCGTCCTCTTCGCCGCGTTTTTGCACAAGGCGTACGTCGGCGAAATATTCGCCTCGTCGTCGGCTTGCTCCGAAGCCGCGCGCGTTCGCATGGAAAACACGTTTCGACTCATGGTGAGCGTCCCGTTCGTCATCGCGGGGTGCGCCGCGAGCTGGATGGGTGCCATCGCATCAGCCGCGCTCGCGCCCGCGACGGTGGCGTTCGCGTTCGGCGAGCCGAGTTTGTACGTCGCTCGTCCGCTCGCGCTCGGCGCGCTCGCGGGCTCAGCCGCGTGTCTCGCCTTCATCTGCGTTCAAAGGTTCACGCGCATGCTCGCGTTCGCGATGATGCCCTTACCGGTGAAGATGAAATCGAACGCCGACGACGAGCGCGTCGTCGAGTGGTCGCTGCTTCTGGGAAACGTCGCGATTTGGGGCGCGGCGGCGTCTCGCGCGACGCGCGCCGAGATCGGCTCGTCCTACATCCCGCTGCTTTGGCTGATATTGCCGTCGTCCATAATCATCGCGCCGGTTCTCGTGCCGTGGATTCTCGCGCATGGTCGATCGAGCGAAACGGAAGCCGCGCCGCCGCCGCCGACGCCGATGAACGTCGCGTTCGCCATCGCCGCGCCGGTGTGGATTACGTTTCCGAACGCCGCCCTCGTGCTTCGCGTCTTGCAAGGCATCGGCGCGCGTTCGCCTCTGAGTGATGATATCGTGTATCTCTACGACGCCATCGGCGGCGCCGTGGTCGGGATCTTCGTCGCCATGACGTGTAGCTTTTTGGTTCCGGGCGCGGTGGCGAAGGAGGACTCGGCGTCGTGGCGGCGCGGCGCCAGGATCTCAATCATCACGCTCGCTTCGGCGTGCGCGTATACCGTGGTTTTCATGCGCGCGAACGCGGGCGTGCACTGGACGGCGTTGTCGCCGCAGCCACTGGTCTTGACGCACATCTCCGACGCGTCGTTTTCTCGCTCGCGCGTCGTGTTGGCGCGCGCTGGAGCGTCTCGCACGCGACGCGTCGTCGAGCACCTCGAATCCAACCCCGCCATCGCTCGCGCGTTCACGTTCGATTGCACCGCCAACGCGACGTATGATTTTGTGAACACCGTCGTCAGGGGCGCGTGCGTGATCGATGCGAAACAGAAGACACCCGGCGTCGACGCGCTCGCGATGGAGGCGAGAGCCACTGGAGCGTCGCCGCCGAAATTTACGACGCCGCGCCAAAGACACGCACCGAACGTGCGTTCGGTGACGATGGACGTGGGCGAAAGCACGCGATGGGTGCTCGCGGTGGACACGCGGTGCGTCGCTCGCGTCGCCATCAAGGCGCTTTACGATGAAAACGACGACGAATCGCCCGAGCAATGGGTGCGCGTCGAGCCGTACGCGCCCGGCGGCAAGAAACGACACGTGCTCAACGGCGTCGGCGGCCTCTCGGCGCCGTCGACGTACGCGATTTGGTATGAAACGCGCGACGCGGAGACGCGCGCTCGTTACTTTTCGAGCGACGACGAAGCGCAAGCGCGCGCGTGCGCCAAAGGCTTGCGCGCGCGAACGGATTACGTCGCGCGAACGCCGAGCGTCGTCGCCGTCGACGCGGCTTTGCCCACATGGGCGGTGCCGTTCGGTAAACATCGAAGCCCGCAATGGCTAGGTTTCGTAGAAACGCACGATGTGTTGAATTGAATTAAATTGAATCGGCTCGTTCACGCCGCCGCCGCGCTTCTCGAAGAGCGAGTCTCCACGAAGAGCAAGTCTTCATCCGTCCCGAACGCCGTCCGCGCCTCGTCGAACCGCGCGCGAGAGACCATCACGTCGCCCCCATCCGGCGCCGGGTCGAATATTCTAAATCGAATCACCCTCCCGCCGTCGACGTCCGCGCCTCGCACGACGACGAAGTGCCCGACGAAATCGCGCTCGCGTTCGCGTTCGCCCTCCCGCGCCGTCAACAACCGCGCGTCCACCAGAGCCACGCACCGCACCGCCCGCGTCGAGAGCGCTCGCGCGATGTCCTCCGCGCGCATCCTCGCGCGCACCACCGTCGAGGCGTCCGCGCGCGCGAAGAGCCTCGCCACGCGCTCGCAGTCCTTTATCAACTCGTTCTCGTAAAAGCCGTCGTTCGCGTACCGCGGATCGACGCCCGCGCGCGTCGTCACCAGCGTCGCCCTCGCGCCCGTCGCTCGCACCGCGCGCAGCAAATCGATCGTCCAGCACGACCTCGCGCGCAGCGCCCGTCGCAGGGCGTCGCGCGGCGTCCCGCTCGCGCTCGCCGCCGCGCTCAGCCCGCAGTCCCACGCCGAGCGCTGTTCGCGCGGCGTCCAATCCGCCGCCTCGTCGCGCGCGCGCGCGGGAAACCGTCCAAACGTTCGGTCGAACGCACGCGCCGTCATGGCGCGCGCGCGCGCGGTCCGGTCGTCGTCGTCGCGCCGTCGCGTTCGCATCGTTCGAAAACCGTTACTCGAAATGTTTGATTGATGAAGGCGCGATTCGTCGCGCGACGACGCGAAATGCGGCGCCGAGGCGCGCGCGCGACGCGCGCGACGGCGTCGTTCGCGCGCGTCGTCGCGCGCGGCGCGCGGCGCGCGGCGCGCGGCGGTGTGAGGAAATGGAGCGTCGACTCGCGCTCGCGCGAGGAACGGGACGGCGGCGGCGGCGGCGAAGAGGCGCGACGCGCGCTCGCTCGCGGCGATGGCGGCGCACGCGCTCGAGCCCGACGCCGACGTGGTGCCGACGGGGCACGCGGCGCACGCGCTCGAGCCCGCGGCCGCGGCGAACGTGCCGACGGACAGAAATCACACGCGCCGGCGACGCGTCCGCGCGCGCGCGCCCGGGATCGATCGCTCACTGTTACTCATACCCGAATGTCCGAAATCGTCGTCGTATTTATGCGCGACGCGCACCGTACTCGAGCGCTCTTAACGCCCATCAGTAAAGCGTCGCGAGACGTCGCGTCCGACCGCCTCCCGCGCGCGCGTCCGCACACCGCGACGCGCGAGCGCGACGCGACGGACGACGCGGAAGACGACGCGCGCGACGGAAGACGGACGCTCGAACCGCGAGCGATGCCGACCGCCG
>Ga0206682_10000965_pt1 | contig 29291 bp, 40 predicted proteins | sample M240m12015metaG_FD_155444 | JGI IMG/M metagenome (GOLD analysis project Ga0206682, IMG submission 155444) | Ammonia-oxidizing marine archaeal communities from Monterey Bay, California, United States - M2 40m 12015 | ecosystem: Environmental > Aquatic > Marine > Intertidal zone | place: USA...
GAGATCATTGATCAAGACTCACGAATCCACAAAGGGAAAAATGTTCGGGGTCACAATGGTTCACAATGGTCGAGTTGCAAATTCGACTTTGGCAAGCGGAGGAGCAGGAGGACGATCCGCATTCTTCAAAGCATTTTACGGGCGACAAGCTTTTTATGAAAAAAATATCGACAAGGGAGTCTTTAAATCGATGAAAAAGATTCTCCAAAAATATCCAGAATTGAGAGTCCTCGACAAGTGAATTGACGATCTCGGCTTTTTCATGCCGACGACAACTCTTGCAGATTACATCGAGATTCGTGACAATCTTCTCTCCGCTTTGAAGGAATTAACGAAGGTCACAATCAATCAATATTCGGTGCAAGATCGCCAAGTCATCCACGAAAGACGATCAGAAATTCGAAAGGAATTAAAGTCATATGATCGGAAGATTGCTCTCCTTGAGGGTTCGGCAAAAGGTTTTAAATCTCCGTCCCTTGAGTCATTCCGTGCTAACGATTCAATATGAAAAAACAAAACTTTCTCGGTCGGTTAAATAAAGCACGGAAGATTCTTTTTTCCCGTCATCATGGTTATGACGCATCGAAGTCATCGAGACGGAGATCACGAAGGAGAGAAAGTCAACCACGACCCGAACACCTCGCACTTGATCTCTCGGATCGAGCCAGAGTGATCGGAACTCTTCTCGACTACCGAAGGAACAATCCGATCGTTTCAAGTATCTGCCGACTTCGAGAAACTGATGTCGTCGGTGCAGGGATTTTCCCTCAAGTTAATTCGGGGAATGATGATCTCGATTCACAACTCGAAAAGAAGTGGGAAGAATTTTCACGCAATCCAGAGGTTACCTTTTCGATGACAATGAGAGACCTTCAAAGATCGCTTGCGTCCATGCCATTAATTTTCGGAGATGGTGGATTGCTTCTCACGAAATCGGGTCGGGTTCAATTGGTTGAAGGAGATCGGATCGGGACGGATGAGGGAGACGGATTTTTTAAAAAGCAAGCAGAGGAAATCGAGGGAAAAGATGGTCGAAGGATTATTGATGGGGTCGAATTGACTCCACAAAATGCTCCGAAAGCATACCACATCGGAACGAGGGAAGATGGATTCCTTCGAGATGTGAAAAGAATATCTGCTCGCAATTTCCTTTTTCATCGGAAGAAAATTCGACCCACTCAAATCCGTGGGATTCCAGAACTTGCAACTATTGCGGACGACCTTCAAGACCTCGACGAATATGACGAGATTGAAATGATTTCCGCAAAGGTTTCTGCGTCCCTTTCTGCGGTTGTGAAAAGAGAAGGTGCAATGGATTTTGAACTTGCAGGAGATGACGAAGAGTCTGAGCGTCTGGAGACTTTTAATGCAGGACAATTCCATTATCTTGAAGCAGGGGAAGACATCTCGGTTATTGGTCAAGGAGGAAGACCGAACACGCAAGCGATTCCCTATTTACTTTATCGACTCCGCAAGATCGGATCATCAATTGGAATTCCCGTGGAATTTCTTCTTCAGACAATCGGAGAAACTTCTTTTTCTGCGAGCCAAGGAATGATCCTTCTCTACCAAGCAACCATCGAATCAGAGCAACGAGATTTATTTCCGATTCTCTCAAAATTGTGGAGGTGGAAGGTTTCAAATTGGATCGCAGATGGGTCAATCGAATACAACAAAGAAACCGAGAATCCATTCCAAGTCCGTTGGCAACCTCCTTCTTTTCGGTGGGTAAATCGACAAGCTCAAGTCAAAGCAGATGCAACTTATTTAGGACTCGGAGCAATTTCCCTTGATGATATTTCTGCGACTTTTGGAACGGATGCAAAAACCTCGCTTGAACGAAAAGCCAAGAATATTCGGGACGCAAAAAGGATCGCTGAAGAATACGGGATCGACGATTGGCAAACTCTTTTCAATCCGTTCCCGACGACCGCACAAGCTAATTTTGCTGAATTACTCGGAAGAGATGAACCACAAAAAGAAGAAGAATAATTATGCCAATACCATTTCCACTCGCTGAAGAAACCGAACAAAATTTCCTCGATCGTTGTATGTCTGACGACATGATGAAAAGTGAATTCGATGATTTAAATCAAAGACTCCAAGTCTGCTCAATTCAAACTCGATATCGAGGGGAAAGAGCAAAGGATGGATTTTCCAGACATCGGATCGCATTCCGTGACGGGTCTGGTCACAAGGTTGATCAGAGTCAAGGGGTGATGACCGAGCTTTCATTGATCCAAGTCGGAGAGGCGAAAGGTCACGATCTTTTTGTCGATGATCGATCTTTAGCAACTGCACTCGAAGTCATCGGGGATTCTCTCCCTGCATATATCACCCATGAGGGAGCGTTGTCCACCGATCGGATTCTCAAGGAAGTTGGAGTCTTCTCGGAATTTTATATCGAGGAGGATAAGTTGAAGGCACGATCCTTCAAAGCACTTTCTTCATTTAAGGAGGACGAGAAAAAAAGATTCAATCGTCTTTTCGACATTGCCTCCGAGATGCCCGAAACTTTTGGAATCTCCTTGGTTTTCGAAGCGTTGATCGTTTATGTCTTAAAGAGCGGACGGGAAATTCCTGCGAATGAATTGGACGAAGAAGATCAAGTCAATCTTGTCCGAGACCTTCCGAGCGTTCGATTTATTTCGATTAAATCTGCCGACTTTGTTGACGCTCCTGCTTCAAATGAGAACGGATTATTTTCAACTAAACTTTTTAATATGACTGACGAACAAAAAATCGAAGAAGAAATCATCGAAGAAAAACTTGAGGAAGCGACCGAAGTTTCCGAGGAGCAAGTCGATGAAAAACCATCACTTGAATCGAAGATCGAAGAACTTGAAAAAAGATTAAGCGAGTCCGATCAAAAGATTTCCGACTTGCAAGGCAAACTTTCAGAAAGCGACAAGGTGAACGAAACACTTTCAAGTTTGATTGAGGGGGTTGATGCAATCGAAGAAGAGATCGTCGAGAATCTGGAGTCCGTCACAATTGAAGATCAATTCGCAAGTGCTGAAGGAGCAGAAGCAACCGAACTTTTCAGAAAACACAAATCCGAAATTTTAACATCTTTTAACAAAAACCGCAGAGGATAAGATCATGGCAAACACAATTCACGCAAATTTACAAAACAACATAATTTCCCAGAGTGCCTTGGAGCAATTCGCTTCGATCCTTGCTCCTCTGAATGCTTTCTCGACAAGCTTTAATGATGAGGCGACCCAGAGAGGAAATACAGTCACGATCTTGAATCTGGCAAATACAAGCACCGCAGGGGATTTCGCATCGGCTACGGGTTACGCTTCTCAAGACACAAGTTTCGGTCAAACTCAAATTTCTTTAAGTTCACATAAATTTGTCACTTGGCACATTACCGACAAGCAACGATCTGAATCATCTTCGGTTGAGCTTGAGCGTTTTGGTTATCAAAAAGGGGCAGACCTTGCGAAAGCAGTTTTTCAAGATATTTGCTCCAATATTACAACCGCAAATTATACAGATGAAAAAGTTTCGGTTGCTGGTTCTTTCGATGCGGATGATGTTGCAGACATGAGATCGATGGCTCTTGGAAATAATCTTCCGATTGAAGGTTGCTCTCTGGTTTTGAATAACGGACATTTCACCAATCTTCTTAAAGATTCCGCAGTCGCATCCGCTTTGAATTATGGATCAAGTGAAGCGATCCGTGGTGGTAATGTTCCAAGTCTTTTTGGAATTCCTTCCGTTTATGAGACAAATTCAGTTCCAAACAATAATCCCACAGGTGGTACTGCGGAAAATCTTCAAGGTTTCCTTGCTCATCCTTGCGGACTTGCGGTTGCGATGAGGTATCTTGAACCTTCTAACACTCAAGAATATATTTCTGCTCGCAGGGTTTCCGATCCTAAGTCTGGTCTTGTGATGGGATATCGTGAATTTTACGACCCACAAAAGGGAGTTCAAACCGCAGTCCTCGAATGCGTTTATGGTTCTGCCGTTGGACGAGGAGAGGGAATCGTTCGTCTTGTGAGTTCATAAGATGAGGCTTGCGACAATAGTTGGTTCAAAAGGTGGGAAGTTCACTTCTGTTTCCGTTGGCAATGCCAATGATGTGAAGAAGGAATTCAAGAAAGGAAAGTTTCCACAATTCGAAAAGGTTGTCTTCTTTGACTCAAGTGGAGGTTTGATCCGCAAGCGTGGACAAGCTGAAGCAAAAGCACAAGAGAAACCAGAACCGAAAAAATAGCACATTATAATTTCATTTCACTTCGTGGGGTAGTGAAGAAAAGGGAGTCTTTATTGACTCCTTTTTCGTTTATAAGATGGGAACACTTTCGAAAGATTTTTTTTCAAACGATCTTGATTTTTTAATTGCCGAAACGGGAGTCGAGATTGAGGGAGTTTCTCCGAGCAGAATTCAAGGAATCAAATATGTCGGAGCATTCCGATCGATCGACAATGGAATTGATCTTGAATTGCACGGAGTTGAAGACGATGTCGATTCCGAGATCATAATCAATCGAGATCATCATTCTGAGATTCCATCAAAGGGATCAATCCTCAAGGACAACAAAGGAAATCTTTTCAAAGTTTTTAATTCAACCGAGGAAGATTTCGGATCGGTGATTTCATTAAAAGTTATTTCTAAATTTGCCCGACAATGAGTGCCATCGATCTTCCCGATTTATATTCTTTCGAACTCCACTTCGAGGACGCTTCGAAGACCTTTCTTGAATCCGCAACGGGGACGAATGTTTTCGTCTCTGGCTCGAATGAGGATTTGACGAGTCCACGGATTGAGGTCTCGTTTGACTCGATCGAAGCAGATCAAACGAACAACCATCCAGAGTTCACGAATCATCAAGCGATCTTCACGACGAACATAATTACGGATACTTTTTTGGAGCAACCAAGGATGGAACATTTTGACATTGTCGGAAAAGTCCGAGCGTCCCTTTTGAGGGGTGCGGATAATTGGAACAAAATGAATCTCCCCTTTTACGACTTAAAATTTATTCGGCAACAATCCTCATTTCGAGAAACCGACGGAGATTTAATTCGGACAGAAATGAACTTCGAAATTAAATTTGCGATCCGTGACGACGCTTTTCCAAGTTGACGAAATTTCCCCTTTTGAAAACTCAACCATTTTTTAAATTATGATTATACAAGACGGATCACAAGCTTTCGGAATTGAGGCATCACCCGTGACAATTAATGGAGTCACCTATGTTGCCGAGAATATGAATTTCAATTTTACTTCAACCCGTGCGGATTTAAATAATTCCAACGGAGAACCTCTTGCGACTACTATCGTAAAAGGAAGAATTGAGGGAAGTGCGACTTTACAACTTGCAACAAGCGGAGCAAGTCCCGATCTGGTTGGTCAAACTTTTGTCCTACAAGGAACAAGAGCAAGCGGAGCTTACATGATCACCGATTCAAGTGAGGCTCAGTCTCAAGGTGATTATGTAAAAGTTTCTGTTTCTTTTTATCGCAAATTAAATCCGACAATTACTTCCGCAACTTTTGCGAAGCTTACTGATGAGTTCGATCTTTCTGGAAATGGTGCAGGGAATTCGTTCACTATCACTTATGATTCCGATGTTGTGACCATCACTCTGGTTGATACTTTGAGCGGATCGGTTTCCGCTGATAATGTTGAAGTTCTTCGCTCAAGTGGTTCGGGTGATGCAGGGACTGCGATTTCACTTCTTGCGGTACTAAATGGAACAAACACAAGCTCCGAAGCAAAACTCGGTTCTGGTTCTGCGACAAAACTTGCGAAAGTGAGCGGAGTTGCAGGAGGAACTGCAAATCAAGTTTCGATTGAATCGGTTGCATCTGGAGTCCATACAATTTCATCCGCAAATATTATCGGATCGGTTGCAGTTGGAAGCACTTCCACGGGGTCGGCACAAGGTCTCGCCTAAGATGTGGACGCTGATTTGTGGACGACTTATCAAGAAAAGATAAGAAGAGCGAAGTCGAGGGAGACGAATAATCTTCACTCGCATTTCGTAACCACAAAGGAAAAGATCGGGGACTTTAAAGTCGTCCCGATTACTCTTGAGCGATTCGCACTTTTGTCGATCGATGAGGTCTGGAATTCTGCCGATCCGTCGATCCCCGTTCTTCGAGCTTTGTGGATTTTGTCTCCCGATTTCTCGACCGATCCAATCAAGGCAAAAATCTTTATTGAGGAAAATCGATTGATCAAATGGAAGGGATACCAAGAGGAAATTCGAGATTATATCGATGACGCTTTTTTGCTCGCTCCTGCCTCTTCAAAGAAGGAGGAGGACACTTCATCAAGGGAATGGATTTCGAGCGTCGTGGACACCTTCGCAAGCGAGTACGGGTGGGAAGAATCAACCATCCTACAAACCCCACTCCCTCGACTCTTTCTTTACCTTCAAAGGATAAGAGAAAGAATCACGGGCAACCCCGTCAAATTTAATTCTGAAGCGGATCGACTGCAAGCGGAGTTCATGCAACGGATGAACGAAAGAAATTAAATGGCAAGCATACTCGCAAAAATGGGACTCGATACCGATGATTTTAATCGTAAGCTTGGAAGGGTCGAAGATAAGACGAAGAAATTTTCTGACAAGTTCGGCAGTCTGATTGCGAGTGGGGTAAAAATTGCAAGCGTTGCAATCTCAGCTTTTGCGGTTAAAGGAATAAAAGACCTCGTCGATTTTGATAAAAAGATCAACGAAGTTTTTACGCTCCTTCCGAATGCTTCAAAGGAATCAATGGGCAAGATGACCGACGATGTCCGAAGACTTGCGACAACGATGGGAGTCGATTTGACGGATGCGGTCGGAGGACTATATCAAGCAATCTCGGCAGGAATCGACCCAGACAATGCAGTCACCTTTCTGGAGAACGCTTCAAAGACTGCGATCGCAGGGGTCTCATCTCTTGAAGATGCGGTCGGTGCATTGACCACAATTCTCAACGGATACGGGATGGAAGCAAAAGAGACGACGAAGGTTTCTGATGTTCTTTTTTCCGTGGTAAAAAATGGAGTCACGACCATGACCGAACTCGGTCAGAATATTGGCAAGGTCACCCCGATTGCTTCCGCTCTTGGAATCCAGATTGATGAGGTCGGGGCAATGTTTGCGACCTTGACTAAGCAGATGGGAGCAGGGAAAACCGCAGAAGCAGGGACTGCAATTCGATCAATGCTTGCCGAACTTGCGAAGGCAGGAATGAAGGCGAGTGATAATTTTAAGGAACTTGCAGGAGTCTCATTTCCAGAATTCATCCGACAAGGGGGAAGCGTCCAAGAAGCGTTGATGAAGATGAAGGATCACGCTGAAGCAAACAACATGAGCTTAATGGATATGTTTCGAGGGATCGAGGCAGGAAATGGGGCGTTGATGTTGGTCACAAATTCGGGAGAAGAGTTGTCGAAGAATCTCCAAAAAATTCAAGCGGATGCAGGAGCAACCGAAGAAGCGTTTCAGCGTTTGAACGATACAACCTCGCAAAGATTCTCCAAGATTATGGCGACTTTCAAAGAGGTCGGAATGAAGTTTGCGGAATCATTTCTTCCCATCATTGAAAAGCACTTGCCGAGTTTGACTCAAGGATTAATGAACTCCGTTCCTGCTTTGAAAAAGCTTGGTGATTCGGTTGCATCGATGATCAAGGGGATCATTGCAATTGCTCCCGTTTTAACAAAGGTCGTGATCGGTTTGACTGCTTTCACCGCAGGATCAAAGCTTTCATCGATCGCATCGAAAGCACTTGGAAAATCGGTCGGGTCGCTTGCTCTTCCATTTGTGGCTTTTTATGGTGCGATGGAAATTACGAAAGCAATCACTAACGGATTAATTAAGGCTTTTAAAATACTTACTACAACGACCGATGACATTAAAAAAAGCGTTGATCAAGAAATCCTAAAAGGGCTAAATAACGAAAGCAAGGAATTGGCGAAAAACATAATGTCGCTTGATGAGAAAATTCTTTCAATGAAAAAATCTCTCGGACTGATTGAGAAGCTTGATCCTTTTGAGAAGATTAAAAAACTTTCTTTGAGCGATCAAGTCAATGAGTTTAAACAAATTGTCGCTGAGTCAAAACGATTCCAAAGGAATGCGGAAATAATCAAAAATGACCTTGAAGGTCAATTATTTGTTGAGAAAGAATTGCTGATTGAAATGGTCAAGCAAGGGGATTCTGTAAGTGAAATCGCAAAGCAATCCAATAAGATAATTAAGCTTCGTGAAGATGTTAAGAAAAAAGAGCTTTCGATTTTGAAATCAATGCAGGATCAAGAAAAAACGGAGACTAAATTGATCGATGCGTCGAGTAAACGAGGAGATGAAATCCGAGCCAATGCGAAAGCGTTTGCCGAAGCAGACAAGATAAGGAACAAGGCACTCGCTCAAGCACTTTTTCTTGAAGAAGACATCGAGAACGCAGTCAAGAAAACACAAGAAAATTTTGTCCTCCAGAATACCGAACTCGGAAAAATTCAATTAACACAACAAGCGATCCTTGACCTTGAGGCGAGAAAGAAAAAATTGATCGGGGATGCGAGAGATGCCCGAAGTCTGGAGAAGGACGAAGCCGATTTGCTTGCAGTTACGGAGCAAGATATTTTAAACAAGAGGCAAGATTTGCGGAATCTGCTAAAGGATCAAATCATAGGTCTTAGGAATGATGAACTTAATATCATGCGAGATCAAGTTGCGGAACTTAAAAAACTCTTGGCAGATGAGGATAAGCGAGCAGACAAGGCGACAAAGAACAAGGATGCGAAACTTGCCGAGGTTGATGCTCTTCGACAAGAATTAAAAGTTGCAGAGGATGGACTTGAGCCATTAAAGAAATTCTTTCAGAAAGATTTTAAAGGGAAGATTACCCCGAACTACGCAGAAATGCATCGAGAATTTAAAAAGCTCAAAGAAGAAGGAAAGCTTCCTCCGAATGTCGAGACCTTGAGAGACTTTCAAGCAATGCTCACGACTCAAGCCTCGGCACAAAAGAGGGCAAGGGATGCGATCATTGAGAAAGGTGCGATCGCATTGGCAGACTCCAAGAAATTAGCAGAGGAAGAGGAGATCGCTTTGCACAATAAGGAAGTTTACGAAAAGCAAATTATCTTACAAAAAGAGGCGATATTAAAAGCCGAAAAAGATCACGAAAAAACCATAAATGAAGAGCGGAAAAAGGGACTCGGAGAAATTAGAAAAGAACTTCAAAAATTTGAGGACTTTTTTAACAAGCTTGGAGATGTTGATTTGACTTTGAACACCGACCAGAAAGGTCACCTTGCAAGCATTGAAAGTCTTATGGGCGACCTTGTCGGAAAAGACCCGTCCGATCTCGATCTCTCAACAACTGAAGGACACCTCTATTCAATCAATCGAGCATTATCTGGAAAATTTGTAAATCAATGAAACCTTTTTTTGACTCTCCGCATTCTGACGACTTTGTCGATCCGATCCGAGTCTCGGTCACTCCGATCAAGACCTTTCCGATCCGTGAGGATTTATCTGCGATTAATTATTCGATTGAATATGCCCATCGCGTCGAACTTTTTCAACCGAGTCCGCTTGGCATGAAATGTCCAGACGACCCGAAAGCAATTCTTGTCGGGGAGACAAATCCAATCAACGAGGGAAATGGAATCGTCAAATTTATTCGCACCTTTTCGACCATCCCTTCGGATCGAGATGAATTCGAAACAGGGACTTTTATTTTTCCAAGCTTCAAGGATCGATCATCATCGACAACAACTCGACGAACAACAATTTCGAGGAATGGGGTGATCAAGGTTTCTTATTCTTACATCCACACGACCGACCCCGAAAATGATATCATCTTGACCGATCAATTTTCTCCGAAGGATGCGTCGGGGAACGATTGTAATTTTATTGCTACGGATACAAATCCGACTTTCCCCGATTATATTTCTCTTGTAAATTCGGAAGGATATTTGCAAGCAAAGCAAACCGAAATTTCTCGATGGATGGGGGACATCTGGCAATTGAGAAATCAGATGGTAAAAGCAAGATGAGTTTCCCCGACCCCATTAAAGTTCTGATCAAAGGATCAACCCCGACTTTGCTTGATACGGGCAAAGGTAATGAGGTCATAAATTCAATTAATGCGATTGCAAATTTGACGATCCAGAAAGGCGACAAGGATCAGATCGAGAAGACGAGTTCTGGGATCGATATTTTTTACAAAGGAGGAGCGACTGACGGGACAACATCAGCGATTTTTGTAATTGATGGAGAAGATATTTCAAAGGGTTGGAATTTAACTTTTGAGGATGGGGTTTTGATTGAAGCGGAGAAAGTTAATTCGAAATTTCAAACGAGATCGATTGCGATTTGTTCAGACGGATCGACCGAGATGGTTGATTTCGTGGTGAAAATTTAATGGACTTTTTGATTCAACCCGTAGACGGGGAATGTTGCGTCTATCCCTGCAAGCGAGGAAGTCCCTGCGATCCTTGCGATGGAACGACAACGACTCTCGAACCCTCGACCACCTTGCAACCAACGACAACTCTTGAGTCTACCACTTCGACCACCTTGCAACCTACAACAACTCTTGAGTCTACCACTTCGACCACCTTGCAACCTACAACAAGTTTTGAACCGACCACATCTTCGACGACACCATTTCCAACAACGATTCCACCCTCAACAACTTTTCCAATTCTTGGAACAACCACAACCACAACCCCACCACCCTTTTGAGTTGACGAAATTAACCTTTCTAAATGATCGAGGAAATTTTCGTCAACATTAATTCCGCATCTTTGACAACCGCAAGGATTCAAGGACTTGGCAATCCCGTGAATCGAGTCTTTGCCGACTTGATTGCGGACGATACAAGAACTTTTAATATTTATTTGACGGACGGATCGGGGAATTACATTCCTCCGCAAACTCTTTCAAGCGTGACTTGTCAGGTCGGAGAAATCGGAGGGACAATTTATGCAGAACAATCAACCGCACTTTCAATCGCCAACGGATGGCAAGTTGAAATCCCTCTCGATTCAAGTGATCTGAAATCTGCTCTCGGATCGGGAAGCGTTTCGACTATTTTCGAAATCCAGACGACCGACTTTTCGGGAAATCGCAGAACGATTCTTCAAGCACCCGTTGAGATTACGGGGCAAGTCGTGACTGCGTCGAGTGGCTCAGAACTATTCAAAGAAAATTTCATCGTCGCAGTCACGAACGAGGTTGACACCGTGACGATCGGATCGGGAAAAGTCACCTTCCGAGTCCCTTTCAATTTCTTAGTTCAAGATGTCCGAGCATCTTTGACAAATGCATCTTCGGGGTCGTCCGTGGTTGTTGATGTCAATTCAAATGGATCAAGCATTTTGACGGATTTAATCTCGATCGACTCTGGGGAAACGACTTCGCAAACTGCAAGCGTTTTGCCTACCATTTCGAACCCATTAATTTCGGACGATTCAGAAATAAAAATCGATGTTGATCAAGTCGGATCAAGTTCCGCAGGGTCTGGACTGAAGGTTTATATTTCGGGACGACGGGCATAAGATGTGGGCAACTCAATTGCAGGGGGTTTAAGCGGAAACATCGTGGCAACGAATTTTATCAATCATCCTAGTCCGCAAGGTGGGTCGGGATTGACAACAACTTCCGCACCGACCACAACTTGTCATCCTGCACAATCAATCGCAGGATTTTATCCATTGTATCAAAATGCTTTTTGTGCAATTGAAGCAGGAAACGGATCGTATCATTCCCACAATTTAAATGGGGTCGTTTATTATATGCCCGAAGGAGTCCCATTCACTCACGGGACAACAACTTCAGCACCGACCACACAAGCACCCGTCACGACATCAGCACCCGTCACGACACAAGCACCATCCACCCCGAATCCTCCATCGGATGTCGTGGTCATTCCTGCTCCCGTCGGAACAACTCTCGCACCCACAACTCTCGCTCCCACAACTCTTGCACCGACAACTCTTGCACCCACAACTCTCGTTCCCACAACTCTCGTTCCCACAACTCTTGCACCCACAACTCTTGCTCCCACAACTCTTGCTCCCACAACGACTCTTCCATTAGCAACCACTCCTCAACCCACCACGACATCCGCACCCGTTCCCGAATTATGGACTCCAAAATCGACAAAACTTTGGCTCGATTCTTCGGACGAATGCTCGCTCGTCATGGATGGAACATCGGTCGAAAAATGGAGAGATAAAAGTGGGAATAATTTAAATGGCTTGCAGTCAACTAGTGGCAACAGACCCTCGGTCGTTGCGAATGGACAGAATGGCTTGCCGACGATTCGATTTGATGGAGTAGATGATTTTATTCGAGTTCCTGCCTTGAGTATTAATCAAAGCTACACGATTTTTTCAGTTGCAAAAACAACAGTCGGAGCTTCTAGGGATTACCTTTTTGATGGTGTCGCTAGTAACACCGCCCGAAGCTTAATTTCTTTACGAAACAGCGGGAATGTTCAATTTTGGTCGGGCAAATGGGTTAATTCGGGTATAGCTTCTCCAAGTGGATTTTTTACCCTTTCCGCGGTATTTGATAATGCGAATAGTCTTCTTAGTTTAAACGGAACAACGATGACGGGGGATAGTGGTTCTTTCAGTCTGACGAATGGGCTTAACCTTGGCACAAATTACCTTTCGAGTGCTGATTTTCTTGAAGGAGATATTGCTGAATTTATCATTATTGATGGGGTTGCGAGTGCAAGCGATCGTCAAAAAGTCGAGGGATATCTTGCCCACAAATGGGGACTCGAAGGAGACCTTCCATCAAGTCACAATTTTAAAACATCCGCTCCGACTGAAATCATTTTGCCAGAAAATCATTCATATTCTTTGACCATGTCGAACGCTTGTTCGGCAGGGGGTATCGACTTTATTGAGTCCGCTCTAGATTTAAGAATGACCGCACCGACAATCGGAGGGGAAGGGTTTTTTGAACAAGGGGGAGAGGTCTTAGTTTTCTCAAAAGAACACTCGACAACTCCAGAAGAAATCGAACCCGATTCAGATTTGCCGAGTGATTTGTCGTCCATAAATTGGCTTGATTATTTCCCTTACGAAACTCAACTTTCTATCAATAATTTTTCAAGCTTTTATTCTAGAACCTTAAATGATTTCGGGGTGATAAAACCTCAAAACGATCAAGTTTGGTTGTCGTTTAAATATTACTTTATTAATGACAACTCGGTTTTGTCTTCGGGCAATTGTGAAATTTTCGTGGATCATCCGACTTGCACGACGACAAGTGATCCGACGACCACTCTCGACCCTACAACCCCGACGACAACTTTCGATCCGTCACAACCGACGACAACGGGAGAACCCTTTTCGTATTTCCCCACAATTGAAGCTTGGACATACGGAGGGTGTTACACTGATATAATGGGGGGAGCGAATGAAATTCTTGTTCATGCACTTCTCGGACTTGATTCGAAGTGGGTAACTTTTGCCGTCTCTAATTGGTACAATGACGGGAAACCATCTGGTCAATATTATAACTACATAGAAAAATATTCGATGAGAAATCATGTCATTGATTTCAAAATCTGGCAGGATGAATCCACTCCACTAGAAACAACCATTGCTCTCTCAAGTGCTGATTTTGGTTTCTATTTCCATAATGCAGTAAGGAGGGAACTTGGTCGAATGCTTACAGAGAAAATCGATATCGATCTATCCCTCGATCTCTATTACTCTTATGAAATAACCCTGCGACATTACGCTCAAGACGATGACGGGTTTGCAGTCGGGGAAGTCATTCCCGATGGTTGGCATAATGAGACTTCAGTCGAGACGGGAATCATTGCTATCGACCCTCTTACACTTTGCACCACGACGACAACAAGCTCGACCACAATTGAGCCTTACACAACGACCACATCAACTATCGAACCGACCACAAGTTCGACCACAAGTTCGACTACAAGTTCTACCACAAGCGACCCGAATCAAACGACGACAAATAACCCATCGGACTTTCAAGTAGGAGATCAGACTTGTTGGTATGGTGTAAGTGTTGAAATTGTCGCAGACAATGGGGATGGAACTTTTAATATAGATGTCAATGGGTCTATAAATTACAACATAAATGAATCCGCACTAAGAACGGATATTGACGGAAACCCGACAAACAATTGCGGATCGTCGGTGACAACTTACACTCCGACGACGCAACCTCAATCATATCAAGTCGGAGACTTTGTTTCATTTTCTGCGACTACTCCGAACGGAAGTGAGCCAAATACTTATTTTGATTATAATGGAACGATAGTTTCGGTAAACCCTCAAAATGATAATTCCACCGATTATAGAGTTAATGTTACTTCAACAAATAATCCTGATGTTTCTTCATATTTGCCTTATGAAATGAGTTGGAATGATCTTGCAAATACAATCGGATTCTAATGAGACTCAACATTCAATTTAAAGACAACTCGATCGACGAATCATCGTTTAAAATATTTCGCGGTCAGACTGAAATCGGAGAACTTCAATATTCAAACGGATGGACAATATCGGGAACAATTTCAAACGCGACGATCACAAGTTCAAATTCTAGTCCTTCGAGTTCCGGGGAATTATTTTCAATCGAATTCGATGAAAATGACATCGGATCTTTTTATTATGGAGTTCAAGCTTTGAATGATTTCGGATCGAGTTCAATTACTTCAATTACGACTCCAATTCAAGTCGGAGAACCCACCACGCTTGCACCCACCACGACACTTGCACCGACCACGCTCGAACCCACCACGCTTGCACCCACAACACTTGCACCGACCACGCTCGAACCCACCACGCTTGCACCCACAACACTTGCACCGACTACGCTCGAACCCACCACGCTTGCACCCACAACACTTGCACCGACTACAACGGCTCCTACACTTGGTGGGGGATATGTTTATACTTCCACTTTTGGATCAGATACCGCATCTTACTCAATTGATGAATTTGGAAAAATAAGTGTAACGGGAGGGCACAATCAGACGGCAAATTTATTTTACGAAGATTCAATTCTTAATGTAGGCGACACAGTAAGCGTAAAAATTTCCGACGCTCCGCCAAGTGAAAATTATTTGACTATTTCCACGACGAATCGCGCGCCAAATACGGGGAGCGAAAGTGGTATTCGTTTGCGTTGGAATGCTGGTGGAGAATTTACCGCAAGAAGATGCGTCGGAGGGTCTCAATCAAACATTGATTTTCATGCAAATTTTAATGCGACAAATTATGTAACGCTCAACATAACCAGAGAATCAAATACTACTTTTAGCGCTAGTTTTGATGATGGCTCTGGAGTTGAAAATTTAAACACAACGGGAGGGACTCAAAAACAAATTTTGACGATCAATGGATTGAACTCCGACCCGTTGTTCATAGGAATAGAAACTTGGCATAATGGTAATCGAGAGTTTATTGATTTTGGAACGGAAAATCTTGGTCGCATAATTAGCGAAACAACCACCACGCTCGCACCGACCACGCTCGAACCCACCACGCTTGCACCCACGACACTTGCACCCACGACACTTGCTCCGACCACGCTTGCACCCACGACACTTGCTCCGACGACCACGATCGCTCCCGAAACAATATGCGTGACATCAAATTCCTATTACCTAAACGGATCATTCACTTTTACTAAGGTCGGGGAAACGAATATTAGCGGAGGATATGTATTCCCGATTTATGAAGGGATCAATGGCTCGTCAAGACCTCAAGTCAAAATCGAATTACAACCTGGATCATCGAGTAAAATTAGGTGGGTATTAACACAAGGAAACGGGACAACTGCTCAATTATCTTATTCAGTCATGGGGTCTCAATATGTTTACAAGTCATCAGTTCCGACTCATCCCGAAGACGCAACGGGATGGCAATTGATTTCCCTTTCGATAGTCGATGGTTCCTGCTGATGCTCATAATTGTCGGCAACGGATCATCTCTCCTCAGTATTAAAAACGGATCAAGGATTGATTCATTTGAGAAGGTCATACGATTCAATTCTTTCAAGACTGAAGGATTCGAGGATTTCGTCGGAACAAAATCGACTTCGTGGGTGACTTGTAATTCTTGCCACATTGGAAAGAAATTTGATGAAGTGATTTTTCATTCATGGACAAAGGACAAAAACATCGATCCGATTTTCTTAAAATTCAAAAAGGAATATCCTTCAGCAAAAATTTTGAATCTTGAACTTGTCGAGAAAGCAAATGAACTTTTAAAAATTGGTAAATTTAAAGCACCCTCGACAGGACTTCTAGCAATCCTCCATTTCCTAAATGAAGTCGAACAAGTCACGATTACGGGGTTTGATTGGTGGGCAAACGAGAAGCATCACTACGGGGACAATGAGAGGCGAGGGACACTTCACGAACCAGACCTCGAGATGAAGGCTATTAATCAACTAATTTTAAACCAAAGATTGAAATTTTTGTGAGTTCCGAAAAGGGTTTAATCTGGGAGAATCTTTTCGCATTCGAAGCAACTCGACGAGGCTTGATTGTGGCTCGCCCCGACGGGAATCATCTTCCGTTTGATTTTATAATTTCAAACAATTCATCGAAGATGTTCCGAGTCCAGATCAAGGGGACATCCACTCCGCAAAAGTACGGATTCACTTTCACGACCAGACGGGGAGGATTGCGAAGGAAAAGAGTAGATTACAAAAATGAAATTGATGTCTTGGTCGGAATTGTCGAACGAGACGGAGATCGAATTTTCTATATTATCCCATCTGAATTTCTAGGAGATCAATCCTGTGTCCGTGTTTTTCCGAATCCAACAAGTCGAGCAAAGTTTGAAAAATTTCGTTCAGCGTGGACAATCTTTGAATGAAGAAATTAACGATCGGAATGGCGACCTTTGATGATTTTGACGGGGTCTTTTTTACAACGCAAGCGATCCGAATGGCGAATCAAGATCGGATGGATCAACTCGAATTTATTATCATCGATAATAATTCCGAAAGTTCGGAAGGTCGAGCGACCAGAGATCACGCAAATAAGATCGGGGCAAAGTATTTTCCAGAGACTAAATGGAGATCAACCGCAACCCGTGACCTCGTTTTTCAACGAGCGGAATCCGAGTGGGTTCTTTGCCTTGACCCTCATGTCTTGATCGAGCCACAAACGATCGGGAGGATTCTGAGATTCGCAGATGACAACCCGACATCGAATGATCTTTTCGGAGGGGTGATGATTTATGATTCATTGAAGGGGAACGGATGCACGAACATGAAACCCGAATGGAGGTCGCAGATGTTCGGTACATGGGAACACTCTCCGAGGGGAGCGAATCGAAATTGCGATCCTTTCGAAATCCCTCTTCACGGACTTGGACTTTTTATGCAACGGAAAAAAGCTTGGCAGGGATTCAATCCGTTGTTTCTTGGATTCGGTGGAGAAGAAGGATATATCCACGAAAAGACCAGACGGGCAGGGGCAAGAAATATTTGTCTCCCGTGGTTGAGGTGGAATCATCGATTTACTCGTCCGAGAGGAGTGGTTTATTCTCTGAAAATTCAAGAGAGAATTTCAAATTATTTTATCGGGTGGAAGGAAAATCAGCAAGATGTTCAAGGAATCCATGACCACTTTTCGGGGACAAATAAAGGTCTCGATTTAAAAGCGATTGAGGACGATGTCGATGAGTTGATGGAAATGGATCGGGAAGATGCGATCCGAAAAAGGAGAACTTGACGGAAGCGTCAATTGTGAATGAATGATCAATTTGTTTTATATGCTTTCCAAGGACTTATCACGATACTTCTTGCGGTTGTCGCTTTTATGGTCAAAGGAATTTTCGCTCGTCTCGATTCTTATGGAAAAAGAATTAATCAACTTGAGATCAATATGGCGAGGAACTCTTCCGAGAATGAGACCCTATTTAAAAGACTTGATGGGATAGAAAACAAGATCGACCGAATCCTTGAATCATGGAGATCGTCGAAAAATTCTTGATCCTTTGCTTTTTCATTGCTTGGTCTCTGGTTGTTTGCGTCGGTTGTTCTTGGCATAATTTCGCACCAACCGCAGGGGCAGGGATCGGGGCAGGGATCGGATCGATCGGAGGACAACCAATTCTCGGAGGACTTGCAGGAGGAGCGATCGGGCAGATCATTGAGAAGTCATCAGATGAAGACATCAAGGAGAAGGTCGAAGCATTCGAGGCACTCTCAAAAGGAGAAGCATCCAAAATGATCGAGCTTTCTATGAAGGATCAAAAAGGGTGGATCGAATCGACCCTCGACAATTTATGGGATTTATTGATCCTTTGTGGAATCGGATTTGCTCTCTGGAATTTCGTTCCGATTTTATATTCTCGATATTTGCACAAAAAACAAAAAGAGAAATAAAACTTTTTAAAGACGAATTTAAATGATCCCTCGAATTCCCTTTGTTTATAGGGGTTTCGGGGTTTTTTTTGTGATTAAAAACATGATAGGGTTGACAATTAATGGCAAACCACTAAAGTGAATCTCATAAATTGACGCTTAGATTATCACTAACAAACCCACAATAAAAATGAAACTCACAATATCACAAATCAAAACAATCGCAGACCTTACCGATAGAAACTTTCACACAAACGCAAGACTCGTTTTGATCGGTTGCCTTGATCAAAAGGGTGATCTTTCCTTCGCTCAACAAGAGCAACTTCGAGACGGATATACTTTCATCGAGTCTCAACATAATAAACTCCAATACCTCCCCGATCATCTTTCAACAATGAGACGCAACCTTGATTCATTGCTCAAGACTTTACTTTTCAAACTTGTCTCAAATGCGGATCAAGTTTGGCAAGCACTTTAATCACTCAACCCACGGAGAAACAAAACAATGGAACTCACAAAAGAACAAATCTTAGGCACTCAAAAAATTGCAGACAATTTTGTTAAATCATTAACTAAGGAGGAACTTGAATATTGCACGAATAAAGATAGAGGAGAGAACTTTGGATTTTCTGCTTTGCATGATCTCATGGATGCAAATGTAGAGTTACTTGATACCATTGAGAAACTCAATCTTCAAGCACCAAACCTCAATCAAGATGGAATTGATTTTCTTAATAAATGCATTGCTCGTATTGATGAGAAATTAACCACAAATAAAAAGGAAAATAAAACATTAGAAGATTTGCAGAGTGAATATACTGATTGGTTAGTTGCTAATCTACCGAGAGAATATGTTGAGAATCAAGATTGTAGTGCGGAAGCTATACTTTTTGAATCATTGGAAGGAGGAGAAATTATTCTTAATGATAACCAAACAAAATGGTTAAATAATTTCTGCAATCAATGGGACAAGGCAATGACCTTACCACTTACAAGGAGCAAAAAATAATGAGCGAACTCGATAAATCATTTCTCCTACTAATGGGATTTCAATTCATCCTCGTCCCCCTCGTTCTTTGGATCGTCGGAAAGATCGACGAAAGGAGTGAGGATCGATGATTAAAAATTACATTAACTTAGGTGCAGGAGTTCAGTCGAGCGTAATGGCTTTAATGTGTGCTAAAGGTGAGATCAAACCAAAGGTCGAAGCTTGTCTATTTGCTGATACAAAAGCGGAAACGAAGGAGGTTTATGATTGGCTCAAATGGTTGGAGGGCGAATTACCTTTTCCAGTTATTCGGATCAGTTTTGGCGATTTGACAAAAGATTCCCTCACTCCTGCAATAGCGACAAAAAGATCAAAAACCAAGAAAGAGGGCGAGGAATACATGAAAAGGATTATTCCTATGTTTGGACTGATGCCTAATGGGGAAAAAACTGCTGTAATTGGTCGATCCTGCACCGCAGATTATAAGATCAGACCTATCCAAAAAAAAATTCGTGAATTGGCTAATATTAAGCGAGGCGAAAAAGAAATAAAGGTAAATCAATGGATGGGAATTTCCTATGATGAAATCCAAAGAATGAAGGAGTCAAGGTTGGCATGGTCAAAATTAAGATATCCCTTAATTGAGTTAAAAATGACTCGGCAAGATTGTTTTAAATGGATGGAGAAGAATAATTATCCACGACCTCCACGATCTGCTTGTTTTTATTGCCCGTTTCATAGCAATGATGAATGGAGGAATCTTAGGAATGATAACCCGAAGTATTTCAAGAAAGCGATACAATTTGAGAAGGAGTTTCAAAAAGTCGCAGAAGCAGATTCGGCACTCAAAATGAAACCTTTCCTTCATCGATCTTGCAACTCATTGGACGAAATTAATTTTGACAATGATATTGATAAGGGGCAGGAGGTCTGGGATTTTTCTGCGGAATGTGAAGGATTATGCGGAACATGAAGATCGCAATCTCTTATCTTCGATTCTCTTCGATGATCCAATCTTCGGGAGATTCATTTCGAAGACAAAACGCAAGTCGAGACGAGTGGCTCAAAAACAATCCCGATGTCACCCTCGAAAAAGAACTCAACGACTTCGGTCTTTCAGCGTTCAAAGCTCATCATGTGAGCAAGGGTGATCTTGGAGATTTCTTGGAATTTATCAAGACTCCAAGTTTCGCAGATCGGATCGAGACGGACGAAGTCTTTCTTCTGGTCGAGTCCTTGGATCGGTTAAGTCGGGAAAAGATCATGTCCGCTCTTAATCAACTCAAAGCGATCGTTGAAGCAGGGATCAAGATCGTCACCTTGGCAGATGGTCAAACCTATGACAAAGACTCCTTGAACGATCTTGGAGGACTGATCGTTGCGATCGTCACAATGTCGAGAGCATACAATGAATCAAAAACAAAATCGATCCGCATAAAAAAATCATTTGAGAGAAAAAGAGAGGACGCAAGAAATGGGAAAATTTACTCCGACCGACCGACCGCATGGATTAGAGCAATCGACGGGAAATATTCTCTAATTGAAAGCAATGTTCGATTCATTCAAGAGATCATTAAAAGGGTCGCAAAAGGAGAAACGATTTCAAGCATTGCAAAGGATTTGACAAAACGAGAAATCCCTACTCTTACAATGATGAGGGAGATGGCAAATCCTGCGAAAGTCTGGAATCCATCCACGATCAAAACCTTGATTCAAATCCCCTCCCCGATCGGAACTTTGCAAACCAAGGACGGAGACATCGAGGATCATTTTCCTGCAATCATCGATCGAGAAACTTTCGCAAAAGCAAGACAAGTTTTGAAGAATAATTCATCCGATCGAGGACGCAAGTCAAAGACCTACACAAATTTTCTTCGTAAGATCGCAACCGATCCGATTGGAGATTCAATTTATTTAAAAAGTAGAGGATCGGGGAATCATTCTTATTTGCCGAAAATGGCTCATATCGGTCACGGATTTGAGAATGCTTTATGGAGCAAACGAGAAATCGATTCGATCCTTCTTTACTCGATGCGACTTGCTCTCAAGGTCGAGACCGAATCGACAAGCGAAGAATCAAGACTTGCAAGGTTGGAAGACGAGATCGGGAAGCTCGAAAAGAAGATTCAGAATCTTGAGGAATTATTGGAGGACGATCCAGACAAAGGATTGCTCAAAAGAAAGAACGATCGGGAGTCCGAGAAGAGCGACAAAAAAAGGGAGATGGATGACATTCGTGAAAAGATACTCTCGAAAGGTAAAAGCACGATCCTCGACCCTCTACGGGCAACGGATGAACAAATCTATCAAGCCTTGAGAGCGAACATTCAAAAAGGGGGTTTGATCGTGGATTTTAGGGAAAGAACAATTCGGGTTAAATTGGTCAATGGGGTTAAGTACAAAGCAGAATTGACAACCGATAAAGAAGTCATCATCGAGACCAATGATTTTGAGGTCTCGGATTTATTTACTTTGAACTAATGGACTTTCTTAAAAAAGCGAGTTCGGGAGAAATTAACTTTTCTGGAATGTCTTTTATTTTAATGAGCTTAATCGTTGATGTAATGGCAAAACGGACAACCATTGATTTCTCAACGGATTCCTTCTCGGCAATCGATTCGATCACCTTGGCATCGTCTACGGGTAAACGGATGGAGTATCTAGAATCTTTTTTCATTATTACTATGGGTCTTTAATGGTTACTTAATTTTAGCCATTACCAAAATATTACAAGAATGCAAGTTTTATTATTATTCTTGTCACCACTTGTCCTCACTCGTCAACGCGAAGTTGACAACTGATGACACAACATTGATCATCAATCCTATGGCGGGAAAATTGACAAAACAAAAACAGATCAGAATGACTGAAACCGAGGCGAGGTTTATTCAGCAAAAATCATTCGATCTGGATCGATCGGAATCATGGATCATTCGGGAAGCATTAGCGAAATGCTACCCCGAAGTATTCCAACAAAAAAACAAGGATGTGGGGGATAGGAATGAAACTGACGCGAGCAGAAAAAAAGTCGCTTGAGGTCATGTCGGAATTATCCGACGGGAATTCCATCCCTGCGATCCGTTTGAAACGAGACGACAAGAGAAAATTCGTTTTCGCATATTTAATGACGGATTTAATCCGTCTCTCACAACCCACGGAACAAAAGGAAAATAAATGGAAAAAGGTAATCTTGCCGACTCGCTAGCAAAAGCACAAGCGAGCATCGGTGGAGCAAAAGCAACGAAAGAGAATAAATTTCTCAAGAACAAATATGCCGACTTAGCCTCGGTTTATGAAGCTTGTCGAGATGCTCTTTCAGAAAACGGAATTGCAGTCGTTCAAGTCTTTGAAACTCTCGAAGATGGAACGCTCTTTCTCCGCTCATCATTAATGAAAGGAACGGAAAGGATTGATTCAAGACTTCCGCTTCAATGGATCAAAGATTGGCACTCGATGGGGTCGGCAATTACCTACGCAAGAAGATATTCTTTGAGTGCATTGGTTGGAGTTTGTCCAGAGGATGACGACGGATCGGACGCAATGGGGATGACATCGACAAAGTCATCGCAATCGTTGCCGAGAAGGAGTCCTCTGGTCACTCTTCAAGAGCGAGCATATTCGATCATCACAAAAATCCCCCATGCGACGGAATTCATCAAGTCGATTTCGAAGGGTGACATTGATGTTGCAAAACTTGCCGAGCCATTGGCAAAGCGAGTGACGGGATATGGAATCGACGGAATGAAAGACAAGGTCGAGGATTGGTTGAAGCAGAAGCAAAAGGAGGAGGAAGCATGAATCGGGACAAAAGAATCATCGCATTTGATATCGAGACAAGTCCTCTGCCAAGAGAACGAATCATCGAGCTTGCAGGAGACTTTGACGAAAACTCCGTGAAGACGGGAAATCTTGGTCTGGAGAAAGCAATGGAAAAGATCGCAAAAGCGAAGGAAAACTTCATCGAAGACAAAGTCGATCGAGGTGCTTTATCCGCAGAATATGGATTCATCGTTGCGATCGGAATCAAGGAAGGAGACGAGGAAAGATTGCTCTTTGGATCGGAGGAAGAAATGCTCCCGAAATTCTGGTCAATGGTCTTGAATGACTATTGCGAAGGGGACGCATTGTGGGTCGGGTTTAACTCAAACAATTTTGACCTTCCGTTCCTTCTCCGTCGATCATTAATCGCAGGAGTCAAAGTCCCGAAAGAGGTCATTCCCGTGACTCGTTATTGGTCACAAAATTTCTGGAAAGACTTGATGGAAATTTGGCAAGCAGGAGATTTCAAGGCGACCATTTCACTTGATAGGATGTGCAAAGCATTCGGCATCGAAGGGAAAAACGGGTCGGGGAAATACTTCTGGAAACTATTGGAAGACGAACCAGATCGAGCGGAAGAGTATCTTCAAAACGATATTCGAATCACCTACAACCTAGCAAAAAAAGTTTTAAATTGTATCTTATGAAATTCACTATTAATAAACCGAGCGGAAGCGACGAGGGAGGGTTCGAACTCCTCGACGCAGGAACATATACATTCACGATCTTAAATGTCTTTAAGGAGGATCAAGACGGGAATGAATTGGTCGCAAGAACAGGGACTCCGTACATAAAAGTTCAATGTTGCGAAAAGGAATCGGGATTGCGTCTGACCCATTGCGTTTTTCTTGATCCCGAAAGATCGATCAAGGTTTATCACTTCTTGAACTCGATTGGACTTGCTCCCGAAGTTGGAGAAGAGTTTGAAATGAGGACGGAAGATTGGATTCATAGGATGTTCCGAGGAAAAGTCGAGGTTAAGAACGATCGAAACAATATCGTTGCGACTTACGCTTTCTCTCAAACTGCTCCCGAACCCGTCCCAGATGAGTTGAGCGATCCGATCCCTCACGATCGACCAACGACAACGGAAGACCCCGACGATGTACCATTTTAATGATCGAAAAAAGATCATTCAAGGACTCTTACGAAACTCCTCATCACCTCTCTCTCGAACGGGAGGTGATCGGGGAGATCGAGAGGGGGACAAATATCCAAGCAAAGAAATTACCGAAAAGGGATGTCCTCGATTTCTGTTTAACTGCGGACGAAAAGGTCATCGGTTTTCTGGAGGTTCGGAGTCGGCAAATAAATTGGTCGATCATAGCAAACGGAGGAGGGTTTTATTTACCATTAAAAAAATGGATAAAGATCAAGTCCATCCATCAGTCAACGCAGATTTTGACCTGTTTGATCGTTCGTTGCAACGACTACTCGTTCAAAACTTGGCTCGGAAAGCACGAAGAATTTGAGGTGATATGGTGGGGGGACGAGAGGTCGGACAAGGACTTCGATCGTGAACCGATGGTCTCAATCCCACCTTTTTTCTTCAAGGAATTTTACAAGGTTAAAAACTAATAAAAAATAAATTAATAAATAATGAAAAGATATACCGAAACGACAAAATGGTCAGACCCTTGGTTCGTCGATCTCGACCCGAAAGCGAAGGTCTTCTGGTTGTACTTGTTGGATAATTGCGACCACTCTGGAACATGGGAAAAGTTCGAGAAAAAGTTTCAGTTCGAAACGGGGATCGGAATTTCAATAAAAGCACTCGTTGAGGACTTAGGTGATCGAATCATCGATCTTGGAGATAAGATTTTGATCCCGAAATTCATCAAGTTTCAATTCGGAAGCGAACTTTCAACGACCTCAAATTATCATAAGCCAATCTTCAAAGCTCTTGAACATCATGGACATGAGATGGACGATCAAGGGTTGGTCAAGGGTTGCTCAAGGGTTGCTCAAGGGTTGGTCAAGGGTTCGTCAAGGGTTGGTCAAGGGTTAGCCAAGAGTACCGCAAGGGTTCTATATATGGATAAGGATAAGGATAAGGATAAGGATAATAAGGGGGATGCAAGGGGGAAGGAAGAGGAACTTCCATTTCCCGATCCGATCTTCAAGGAGACATGGGAAGAATATCTTCAGATGAGGAAAGAGGCTAAACATCGAAAACTCGGAGCAACTGCAACAAAGGCGAAATTCAAGGAGTTCAAAAAGTGGGGACTTGATTCGACGATACAAGCTCTCAAGGACTCGATCAAAGCACAATGGCAAGGAGTATTTTTCCCAGAGTATAAAAACGGAGCAAAGCAACCCATCACCGATCGGAATTATTCCGACCCATTAAGCCTATGAGAACCGCAATAAAAAAAGCACCGAACGGACAACCATTGAGAGAAGCGAGTCGAGAACTTGCGGAGAATTGCGATGTCTCTTTTTTCACTTCTTTGAATTGGTTGCAGGGGAGAAGCGTCCCCGACAAAACGATCGATTCTTGGATCACGGATCACCTTCTTGATTTGATGGTGATTCAGCAACCCGATTCCCATTCTTATTCGCTCCGTGAGATCGCAGAATTTACGGGACTGACCCATCAACGAATCGATCAGATCGAAAAGCAAGCTTTGAGAAAGGTCAGAAACCATCACCACACAAAACAAATAAAAAAGGAAATGAATCAATGAACGAAATCGCAGAACCGAAGAAATTATTCGAGCCACAAAATCGAGTCCTCCCATCTGATCCGAGGGATTGGAATTTGCTCGATCTGATGTCCGATGTAAATGAAACCCACAAGAAATTCGAGGAGGAAGAATGGACTTGTCCAGATTGTGGAAAAAAGGAAATGTGGAATCCGATTTATTTTGGCATTGTTCCGACTGCAAGATGTGAACCTTGTCTTGAGATCGCAAAAAAGAAAGAGAGGGAGCAGGGAGACGAAGAAAAGGAGACAAAACAACTTGAGCAGAAATCAAGCTTGATTCCTCCGCTTTATCATTCGACCGATTATAATCGCTTGCCATATCCGCAACGGGATGAGGTCGGACGATGGAGACCGCAGAAGGACGGGAAAGGGTTGTGGGTGGTTGGAGACACTCGGCAAGGTAAGACAAGGACGATTTGCCTCCTTCTCGACGCATTAATCAAGGAAGGTCATTCGGTTAAGACTTTTTTTCACGGTAATTTCAATGATGAGCTTGTTGAGGTGATCCGATCCGAGCGATCATTCAGAAAATGGAAATATGAAATCACCTCGGCAAATATTCTTTTTATTGATGATCTTTTTGCTTCAAAACTAACGGAGCGAGTCGAGTCATCGATGTTCGATATTCTGGACGAAAGAATCTCATGGAATCGACCGACTCTGATCACAACTCAATTAACTGCAAAAGAAGCGAAGTCGAGATTCCATTCTCCGAAGAGATGCGAAGCATTTTTTGCGAGGGTAAAAGAGTTTTTTCAAGTTGTTTCTTTCGTCCCTCAACAACAAGGGGGGTTTGATTTATGAGCGTTGTCAAACCATATGAACGGATTAAGACTTTCAAGGTCATTCTTGTCCGTAAGAATCACAAACGGGAAATCTTTTCACCATGTGAAATTGAAGCAAGGTCTCAAGCGGAAGCAGATCAGAAGGGAAAGAATTTTGCTCACCTCATGGGAGCAGATTTCGAGCAAGCAAAGGAGGTTTCGAAATGATCGATGATCGATGGTGGTTGCTTGAGCCTCACGATCGTTATCTCGAAATGAACGATGATGACATCGAGGAGATGAAATTTAATTCTGGAATTGAAGAGGAGGAAGAAGATGAAGAAGAGGAAGAACCTCTCGATGCGATGACATTAGCAAAAGCGTTTAAAGAGGATGAAATGATTCGAGAGATGGAAGAAAGGGAGAGGGGTGAATGAGTTGGCATTATTCGCAGGTATTGGTGGAGGCATTCTTGGAGGAAAACTCCTCGGATGGAAAACAATTTGTGCAGTCGAGCGAGACAACTTCGCAAGAACAATATTACTCGCACGACAAGACGATGGAATTTTGCCTCCCTTTCCGATATGGGATGATATTGAAACCTTTGACGGACGACCTTGGAGAGGAATTGTTGATGTGGTTTCGGGGGGGTTTCCTTGTCAAGACATCTCTTCAGCAAATACAACAGGAAAAGGAGATAAGAACATCAACGGAAAGAGGTCGGGTCTTTGGTCGGAAATGGCTCGGATCATTGGCGAAGTACGACCGAAATTTGTCTTTGTGGAAAACTCACCAAATCTCATTACTAGAGGACTTGGTCGAGTCCTTGGAGACCTTTCCGAGATGGGGTTCGATGCGGAATGGGGAATTATGGGAGCGAGCGATTCCTCCTTCCCTCACAAGAGAAAAAGAGCGTGGGTTCTCGCTTCAAACCCCACTCACATCGGATTCGAAAAGGTACGGACTAGACTGGAAATGTTGGAAGACGGAAAAAAGGTTGAAACATCCAATCGCAAGTCTTCCAGAGCAATTAGCGAGGATGAATTTAAAAGGTTGTATGAAAGTCGATTTTCTCGAGATGCTCATGGGACTCCCGAAAAATTGGACGATGTTAAAGCAATCGGAAATATGCAAATACCAAGAGTGGTTCGAGATGCGTGGGAAATTCTCATGGGACGAATGAACGATCAACCGAGCAAAGCATGAAAGATGAAATATTAATGGATTTTGCTTTGAAGGAATTTCAATCGAAAGCAAAAGCGAAATTTGAGCAAGGGATCAAAGAGCATAATCCGAATGGGGATAAGGGATTGGAGAGGATGACATCGAGACAACGGATCGAGAGTTCAATGGAAGAGGTCATGGATTTGTGGTTTTACCTTTTTGCCGAGCTTTCGAAGATTAATGAGTCGGAGAAAAATCGACCAAAATTTGAAAAAACATGAAAACTCTTTCAGAATCGCAAAATGAGATCATTCGAAAGATTCAACGGGATTCGGAAAGGATCGAAAAGCGATATAATATCAACAAAAGGAGCGAGATGATGGATTCAGTAATTAACCCCACCCCATCGGGTGGATCGGAAATAAAAAACACCTCTGGGGGGGATGTCCAGAAAGCACAACGGATCATTGATTTGATGTTGGAACTAAGGAAAGCGAGAGAAGCGATCGAGTCACAATTAACCGAGATTAAGTCGCAAGCAAAGAGTAAGATTTCGGCACTTAGGTCGTCCGAAAACGCTCTTCTGGATGCTCTGGAAGAAAAGGATCAGATGACCTTATTTGAGGTTGACCCTTCAGTCTCTGATGAGGTGAAAAGTATAATCGACGATCCTTCCATTTAAATTTTGGTAAGTTATGGCGACGGGTTGGTGATGTTGGTCATGGGCATAGAGTCGGAAGATGTTTCCGAACGGGTTATCATTACCCTATTTTAACACGATTGACCGACATGACCGACGATTACTCAGATGAACCAAGAAGTAAAAAAACGGGATTTATTCCCGATAAATTGTATGAAATTCTTGAGCGTGATGAGTTATCTGAGGATGTTAAGATCGTGAGCGAGATTGCGTCGAGATTCTTGGACTTACGGGATCATTCATCACAAAAACCGATTGTCCTCCTGCATACATTCACAAGACTAGCGAGAAAGTCCCCCTCGGCACTCTGGGTATGTTTGGAGATACTAGCAGGGGGAAGAAAGCTTGAGCAAAGCTTGAGCGAGCAAGGAAGTGAGCAATCATTCAGCAAACAAGCTATACATCAGAGGCGAAATCGTGACCTTGAGAAGATTGAATCAATTCTTCCAGAGGTTGCGGACTCAATGCGAACAATATTGACTCGAAAGTCGAAAAGTTCTGACAAAAACAAGGTGAAAAATGTCAGTTGACATGGAAAATCAAGTCCCTCATGTCGAAATTTCAAGGCAAAATAAACATATATCGGGGAGGATTTGTGCGAAATTCGTGGGAAAATTCTCAATTTTATGTCTTTTGCCCCCCCCTAAAAGGTACTCCGAGGGGGGTAAGAGTCGCAGGTTGATCCCCCGTCTCGGTTTTTTCGCACATAATTAAAAATTTTGCAAAATCGGAGGAGTTTTGAGTCTGACCCGTAAAGAATTAATAAGTCAACTTTCCGTTTCCTCCTCGGAGTTTTACCGAC
>Ga0206682_10000966_pt1 | contig 29244 bp, 57 predicted proteins | sample M240m12015metaG_FD_155444 | JGI IMG/M metagenome (GOLD analysis project Ga0206682, IMG submission 155444) | Ammonia-oxidizing marine archaeal communities from Monterey Bay, California, United States - M2 40m 12015 | ecosystem: Environmental > Aquatic > Marine > Intertidal zone | place: USA...
AACCCCTCCTTTTCCGGTATCCTTACCTTTATCCTATGTTTGGTACATTCATCGTTACCAACTATTCTTATAGTTATTTTACCCTTATTACATTATCCGTAAGGATCCCCTATATTCTTTACATTCTTTTGTATGGTGCCTATATGACCGGGTACGGATATCACATTTTAGGCTTTCTTATATAGAAAAAAATTATTGGAGAGGGGTGCATGCCTGATTAACCCTTACCTTATTCCATACATTGCCTATGTTTCTTTCTATACAATCTATATGTTCTTATATAAAAATATAAGTATATCTATATAGTTATATATACACTACCTATTATTAATAGTCTTTAGGTGTATCGTAGTATGTTTACCCTTTATCTCTCTTTATATGATAGGTTCTCTCTTAAGATCTAATGTAACATGATATGTAGTATCAATCAAAGTCGTACACTCTCAGACACTATCTATTCCAGTATCACATATATGCTTTAGGACTCGGTAGACCTCCGTAGGCACACCATTCATCCTCCGATAAGATGTCTTTAGGTTGGGTAGGATCATTTGAGACATTCGTCGAAAATGCGCGTGGCACCTTCGGTGGAGAGAGAAAAGCCCCCTCCCCCTTCAAAGCTGTCATATCAAAGCCCCATCCTTTCAATTGTTGATGTATCGTCATAACTTATTAATTTTAATTGTTTATACTCTTCAAAGTCATTATCGTTGATTCTATAACCCCAATGTAATAATGATTGTTGTATCCTTGGACTTATATACCAATCGTCTGTCTCTATCACTCTACCATATATTCTCTTTCTCCATCTACCATTATGTCCACAAAAGTCTTGCCATCGTCTAATCTGCCTATCGTCGTCTGGATGCCTTCTACCCATATCATACTTACAATACCATTCGAACCAACCATATGGGTCATCTTCGTTCATCCATTTCATCTCTTTCCAATACTCATAGTTCATTCCACTCCTTAGCTTGAACTTATTAAGCTTAGGTTTATATGTCTCTCCTAAGTATAAGCTTGTATCTAAGCCATCGAAATGGTAATCAAATAACTCTTGATAGTCATAATTGGTATACTCTTCTATTTCAAGACCGAAATAACATCCACCAAATGCTCCTGCTTCTATAATCTCTCTTGGAGACATCATAGGATAGAAATCTAATTTACTCATATAACCTTTATTTTTATTTAATCTTCTACGGCATTACTACCTGTTGGTACTGATATGAAGTCATCTATTCCATCTTCTATTATATCATTCATCCAATCCCATTCTCTTCCGCTATTGATCATATCTTACTTATTTAAATTCGCGCGTGGCGACTTCGTCGGTTGAGAGAAACGCCCCCTCTTCTTAAAAGCCTCACTCACGAACTTCTTTTTATTATTATTCATCTCATTATATACCTCCCAATAAAGGCTTGATGTTTCTTCACAGTAGGTTCTTCCCATTATACTGAAAGCCCTCCTATGCGTTTACTATCTTTTAGATGATCAAACTCTCCATAAGTTTGAAGCTCATATGCTTTCTTATCTTTATTCCAAGTAAAGGTGCTAACACATAACCCTTTAAGCTCTTTACCGAACTGTCCTAAGTTCATATGCTGTTTGATATAAGGCCCTCCTGAAGGATCAACCATATTTATATTATCAGTATCTGAGAATACCATCGGTCCGTAATCTTCTGTTATAGGTCCTTTACTCACCCAGTTACCATCTACATCGTATATCTGCTCATGTACCTTCTCTTCGAACTCATGCTGGTTTAACTGACCTCCATCCTTCCTGAACTGCTGATAAGCTACCTTATATACATTCGGATAACCTATTCTAATATGCTCGAAAGGTCCTTCCCATAGTATAGTTCCATCCTCTTGTTTAGTAAACGTATACTTATCTCCGTATCTATTCTTATATTCTACCATTGTCCTAATATTCTACCTGTTGTATATACTATTCCTAATATAAGACCTCCTACAAAAGTCCATTCTAAAACTTTATAATTACTTTCTCTCTGTCTAGGAGATCTTCCTTGACTACTTCTGTACTGTCTAACCTTATTAACTTTAAGGTACTCTTTACCGTTGTTTGCGAAATGATTCATAATTTATATTTTTTCTTATACCTCTCTACAAAGGACTTTCCTATGCCTAACTCTAATATCTCAGCACCAGGTGGAAGTAATCTAGACCTAGTACTTATAATTTTATCCGGAGTTGGCAGATCTGTAAATACTTTCAACCAATTCTTCTTTCCGGACTTCTTTTTATATACTACTACTATGGTTGGTCTACTTGCTGCCATCTTTTATAACTTTGTAACTGAATGCTCCTCTATTCCTTGCGTATTGACTCATTGACCATTCTATATTATCGGTATCTAGAGTGATAGTATAAGGTTTATCGTCTACAGGAGTAATTAGTATTTTATATTTAGTCTTCATTTTTTAATCTCCATTGATTAACTCTAATTGCTTTCTTCTTATTAGCTCTCTTCTTAGCTGATGGTTTGTCGAACTGTTTACGTTCTCTAATCTCTTGGATTAGTTTGGTACTTCTACATTTCTGTTTAAACTGTTTTAGGGCTTTATTAATATTATCCCCTTTCTTAATTTTAATTACTAGCATATTTTATTTTAGGTTCTACAATAATTTTCTTCTTTCTCTTAATTTCATTTTTAAAACATCTACCATCTGCATATCTTTTCTCTCTTTAGTACTAGCGTACATTTGTTCGAATAACGCTATATATCTTTTGGCTGCATTAAGATGCATTCTATTAATACAGCCATCTATCATTCTAAGAGCTTTGCTAAAAGCTACTACTTTAGGAGATACATCCATTAAAATAAACTTAGTTGATTAGTAATATTTTTTCCAATTAGCTTATAAGCACTAACTACTTTACGAGTAGGTTGAAATTTATTAGAATCCCAATCTAACAACTCACCGTCTTTAATACATAGAGCATGATTAGCTACCATAACTAAGAACGTTCCTACTGGATGAGATTGAACGAAACTCTTAATAGTTTTCTTTCTCCATATCTCTTCTCCTTTAAGTTTATACTTATTACAAACTTCTTTCTTCTTAAGTCCGTATACATCAAACTCTTTATTACCAATAGTAATACCATCGTCTTGAGCTTTAAGAAGAGATGCTGCTAATACCATACCGTTAACTCCTTTCTTATCTTCACGACCAAAAACCTTAGCACAAAAATCATGAGCGATTTTATAACTAACCTCTGCTGCTGAAGCAATAGAACGAACTACACAGTCATTCTTTTCTGTCTTTGATACTTCTGAAATACTTGTTGAATAAACTTTACTTGCTGATAAATACATAACCTTTATTTTAATTATTAATATACCTTAATATAAGAAAAATAACAATAGGATCCAACTGTTTAGTTAAAAACTTTCCAATTACTTTCCTCTGCATAAGCTGCTACTTCATAAGGGTGATCGTTATAATCATACCCCATATTATAAAACCTTTTAAACCAAGAAGGTGATTGAAGATAGTGTTGATACTCATGAACTAATGTCTGAATGATATGTTTTCTGCTCTTCATATTAGGCCAGTAAACTACAATACTATTATCAGTTCTATCATACTCTGCTTGACAGCTATCCTGCTCTCCTTCTGCTTCTGCTTCTCCACTATACCTAGCGTAAATATTATAATGAGTCTCTACATAAGGAGTTTCATTCGGAAGGAATTTAGAGAAACCATAAAACTTTTCTATCTTAGGGTAAACTTCTTTGATAACCTCTTCTACTTGCTTTAACGTCATAACCTTTATTGCTTTCTTATTATACCTTAATATAAGAATAATTAAGTTCCTAGGCAACTAATTCCATTACTTCTTTTATATGCTTACACTTACGATGGGCTATGTACCCCCAACAACTGCAGCTCAATTCTTTTCTTATATTATACCTTACAATATACTCATCTCCTGATCTAGCAGAGGTGAACTTCCATTGCTCTTCTTTCTTCTCTTCAAAGAGTTCAGCAAAAGGTTCTGCAGCAAACTCTATATCATCAAAGGTTGTATCTTCTTCTACCTCCAACCAAGAAGGTCCATGATACCTTTTACCTCCTATATGAAAGAATCCACCCTTTCCTACATTAGTTCTTTCTATTACAAACTTCTTCCTCATTAAAATGGTAGGGGTTCATCTTTCTTTTCTTTAGGAGTAAAAGAAGGATCATCTAATTTACGATAATCAAAGCTAGCAAATGGCTGCTCTCCTATCTCTTTAACTACTACATCTTGAGAATGACGTCTGTTATCTATTGATAACCTTAAATCATTAGCTCGTTTTCTAGCCATATAATCATTATCAGCATAGACGTACATTTCCATCTGTACTACGTATCTTTTATTTTCTTTATCCATTACCAGTGAGTTAAGTTTTGTTCTAAGTTCCAATTTACTACAGAGTCAACATCTTCAGGATGATCTGGAGAGTTATCTCTTAGTTCATGAATAATTGAATCAGACAAAGCATCAATTCTATTGCTTGTCATTTCCGGAAAAGTCTCTCCGAGCAATTGCCTCTTAGCAATTAAGTCTAGTACCTTCTGTACTATTTCATTTTTATTTACTATCATAACCTTTATTTTTTACTACTATACTACTCCTATTATACATCTCTCTAACTGAGCTATTGACATAGTCATTAACCCTGGTTGAGGATGATATAGCTTATCTGTTCTCTTACTTCCGTCTACTCTTCTACCAGAGACATTAGCATGTTCACTATAACACTCTTGATACCAAGCCTTGTTTCTATCTTCTTCTATTCTAATCAATAGACTACACCCAGTAGTGCTGAAGTTATCGCTAAACATTTTACCTACATGGCTCTTTAAATACTCTAAATTTGACATAACCTTTATTTTTAATTAATACTTAACCGTTAATCTTTATACTTAAAGATACGAAAAAAAATAATAAGAACCTACTACTTACTAAGTTATTTTAAATATTTCCTCCCCAAGGTTTAATCCAGTACTCCCAGATTAGTTGCTTTGTTCTTACCATTATACGTTAGGTTTACCCATCATTACTTTCCTATGTGTCTTACCTCCTAAGTTTCTATCGTAAGATCCATCTCCGTGCCATTTAATATCTTTGCCTTTTAAAGCAGCTTTAACTGTAGCTTCATCATCTACTATTGCTACTCCTTTGGCTTTTAATATATCTAATATCTTTCCGGAAACCTCTATGTAGTATCCATTTTTGTTTAGGTCATTAACTGTCTTACTGATTGCTGCTCTTTTTGCAGGTTTAGTGCCGTCATGGCCCATCCCTACCAACTTAGTTCCTCCAGCTTTCTGTTTAGTCATTATCACAGCATCATCTTCTGGATCATCATCTAGATCAATTACTGTGTAACCTTGCGCTGCTGATTTAATATCGTTGGCCTGAGTAACGTTAGGATGTCCACCTAAAGGTGCATAAGCTGTATCAATCATTTTGAATAACTCTTCCTTATCGTTGCCTACTTCTGTTGAAGTTAATGGTCTCCAACTATTCTCTAAAAGTACTTTTGCTAATTTCATGTTTAATTATAATTGATTTTTACTCCATTTAGTATAAATATCAGTAAAAACCTTTAAGGACGTTCTATGCCCCATACCTTCTACTTCGGTCCAGCTCTTAGCTAGATCCTTATAGACTCTAGTTGCTTTAGGATCAATAACATCATCCTCAGTACCTACTACAAAGTTTCTTGCCCAATTAGTCTCACCGTAAGGTACTTTTCTATCTATTGATCTACTATGTAATGCTGGATTGAAAAGAAGTACTTCAATACCGAAGTGACTAGCAAGAGCATCAGCATAATAGCCTCCCATACTAGATCCTATAATAAGATCAGGTTTACCGTTCTTATTAATCTCTCTATATAATTGGCCGAAAAGTCTATGATTATTAACATAATCCATCTCAGGAGCAAATACTTCATCAGCAACTCCTTTTAAAAATTCAACTTTTGGTCCGCCTACTCCAGACTCTAAACCATGTAAATACCATATCTTCATATCTTAACTCTTTATATCTAAATATAAGAAATATAATGCAGAAAAGCAACTATTTCTCGGTGAACCAGATAGGATTCGAACCTATGACCGATGCCTTAGAAGGGCATTGCTCTATCCAGCTGAGCTACTGGTCCTTCTTCCTAGAAGTTCTCTGCCAAGATCTTATTAATATCTTCTCTTGACTGCCAACCTCTTACATCATCATCTCCTTCAACAAGGACCTCAAAGCTAGAAGCATCTTCTACTCTTTGACATTCAGCTCTATTGCCAGCTCTAGATGTACTGTACATACCATCGCCACATACTACTGATATTGTTTTGCCACCTTTCTCTTTCAATCCTCTTATTTGAGTCATAATAGCTCCTTTTACATGAGGGTGATCTAAGAATAATAAATTATCAAATGTTATCATAACTTTTATTTTTAAGCGTTAATTACGTAATCTCTATATTGCCATAGTAGAGCATCTACATTACTCATACGAACCTTTTCATATACTACTGGATCATAATCATAAGCTTGAATCTCAATATTACAAGACTTACCTGAAGCAGTCTTACTGATTATCTTAGCAGAATTAATACTTCTTATAGTCCAGTCCCATTTGATATCCATAGCACCTTTCTTACCTTCTCCAAATACTAACCCTTCACCTTCAAGTTTCTCATTAGCTTCATCTAGTTGGATAGTATTAATCTCAGCCTTTAAGTTGCTAATAGAAGACTCTATTTTATAGCTCTCAGTACTAGCAGTATCTATCTCTTCTTTGTTAGTCAATCTAACAACATTCATTTCAGCTAATAAATCATCTCCGTGATCTAATAATACTTTAGCTACTTCACCGTTAGTAAAGATTCGTTCTAACTCCCATTGAGAATTATCTGAAGTAGAGTAAAGACTAGTCTCAATACCATCAAACTCACTAGTCTTCCAATCTTCATGGAATCTAATAGTCATTAATTCTTTATCGTACTTGTAGTCTTTGTTAGGTCTCTTAATCTCATAAGAACCTCCTGAGTAATACCCAGCTGATGGTTTCTGAATATACACATCATCTAAAGTAAACTCACCTCCAAAGTATTTCTGCATTACACTGAACATAGCATCTACTTTACCTTGTTCTAGCTTGTTACAAATAGCTTTAGCTTTCTTTAATTCTTCTTGCTTCTTAACGATAATCTCGTTGATAATTTCAATTTTTGTCATAACCTTTATTTGTCTTATTAATATACCTTAATATAAGAAGAATTATTCAGGGAAGCAACTTTATTTAGGTTTATTATTATTTATTTCTCTTAATAAATTATAGATAAAAACTCCGAATGTATATGCAAACATAAGAATATGGTATCCTCTTTCGTAATTTGACCACGGTTGGTTATATGGATGCTCTAGTTCTTCTGTTGTGTATTTCTCTAACCACCAGGACCAAAATGCTCCTAGTATAAAATATGTTGCTATTGGTCCTATCATATGTTTAATCTTGCTTCTATCGATTCTAACTCTTGTTGTAGTTTTTGAATCTTTAACTTAGTTCCTCTGTCTTTAACTGACTTTAATTTTAAATCTAATATTTCTTCAATTACGACATCATACCTTCTTTCATCTTCGTAAATACCTAACTTACTGCTCATTTTACTTTAGTTCTTTTTAATTAATTACTCTGTTAACTTTACTATAAATATCACTTTATTAATTAGTTTTCCACAGAACCTGAATGCATATTAGAATTAATGCTAATACTAGACTCACTAACGTTTTGCTTGAAAATCCTTCTTTGAAGAAGTAGCTTACAAAAGCAGCATAGATTACCATACCTACTCCAAATCCTATAAACCTAGCAGGCCATAGCAGATTATCTGTTCCGGAAACAGTATACTTTGTACCCCATATATAAAAATATGAAAGTACTATTCCTGCTGCTGCTACAATAAATTCATTTTTTCTAAACCAATCTGTTTTTAGGAACTGTCCGTTTAGTTGGAAGAATGTAAGTATGTGAGCTAAGATAAAAAAACCAATACCTGTTAGTAAATCTGCTACCTTAATCATTTTATTTGTATATAATTAATCTTGTTTGATTATCTTCGTTTAATAATCTTCTTTGAATACTCCTACCTCTTGGTTTTCTAGATAACTTTTCGTACTTATAGCCATCCATCTCAATTGGGTAACCATCTTCTACGATTTCAGATATCTTAGCGTTCATCTTAATACTTGGGAAATAATATAATTCATTCATAACTTTTATTTTTTACTTTTTAAATATTTAACTAAATAACTTGCTGTTCTGTAATTTGTTGCGAGAGGTATATCATGTACATCGCATAATCTCATTAGCATACTTATATCAACATCGTGTGGATGTTTACCTAATGGGTCTCTTAAAAAGATGACTAAGTCTATTTGACCTTCTACAGCTAAAGCTGCTATTTGTGCATCTCCTCCTAAAGGCCCACTTTTAACTGTCTGTACATCTTTTATACCTGCATGCTTTACATGCTTTCCGGTTGTACCTGTAGTGATAATTGTAACTTGTTCTCTATTAAAGAAAGGTAGTCTCTTTGATACAAAAGCAACCATATCTGCTTTTTTATTATCGTGTGCTATCAATGCTATTGTCATATAAATTTATTCATGTTTACAGTTATCTTTATGCTTAAACCATCCTCCACATTTACATTTTACCCAATAGACTGTGGTTGCTATTAGTGGTGAAGAAGCAGCGGCAGTCCAAATGTTTGGGTGCCAATGCTCTCCACATAATCCTAGGGCGTGTCTTATTGCTTCTACCACTACTTACAGTCTCTAGTTCCACAAAGCCAATCGAAAAATATATTTTGACTTGTTTGATTATAATAAGATTGATTATGGTTATTACGAGAACTTATTTTTCTGAATTCATCAGCTGTTAGTCCTGCGGCGGCTAGGTATCTAGTTACTGTTGTAACTTTAAGACCTGTAATCCTTGCAAGTTCAATTTTACTTCTCATACTGCCTTTTTCTTTACTTTTCCTCTTTAATGTAAGCCCTGGGAACATTTTTGTGATTGTATTTCTCATGTATCTGATTTTTAATGATTAAACTAAAGCTGTTGCTAATTTAAATAACTCTTTATTCACTTTAAGGTCTTTTTCAAAAGACTTAATCTTACGAACCTTACGAACTTTAGCTCCTGTTAAAGCAGCATGAAAGTCTCCTTGAGTAATCTTCTCTTGGATAACATTAAAGACTCTCCAAAGATCATCTCCTTCATCTTCTTTCCTTTTAGGATCTAATATATCTTCAATAGTCTCTTCATCGTAGTTAAACTTCTTTGCTTTATCTGAGTTAGGTTTAATTCCTGCTCTAATTAACATAGCATCTAAAGCTAATTTACCTTTTTCTTCTTTTGTTAGTACTCTATTTTTCATTTCATTAAGTACTTGAACTCTGTTTGGTAAATCTGCTACTGCTTCGTTAACAACTCCTCTAAGCTCTTCGAAAGTATATCCTTTATGCTTAATTTTAAAGTCACTAAACTCTTCGTCAGCAACCACTAAACCATTAGAACAAACTAATCTATAGATACCTACACTAAACTTAAACGCTTGCATACCATCATGAGAGTTAGTCATAATAATACGAGGAAAAGAATCATCACCATCCGAACCTTTAATCTTAATATCCGGGTTCTGGAAAGCAACCATATGCTTGCTAAAGATAGTTTCTTTACCTCTGCTCTTTCTTTGAGCAGCTTGAACTGGCTTCCAACCTAATTTATCTAAATCGTCTACAATAGTTTCTGTATTAACGAATAAATACTTACCACTAACGTCAGGGTTAGTTGGTGCTTCTGCAAATGCTAAAGGGCATTTTTCTTTTAATTGATCTTTAGTCAAATAGCTTTGACTATTTTGAAAACTTAACATTACGTCATTCATAATTTATAACCTTTTTTAATAATTAATATACTTAAATATAAGAAATTTATCTTTGTGAGGCAACTATTTACCTAGTTAATTTTAAATTTCTTCCCATTCAATATCATCTACAAACCTTACCATAAGAAAGTGATCTTGATGTCTTAATACATGATCGCAACCAAGCTTATCTCTCCAAGCTCGTAATCCTTCCATATTATTATTAACCTGTTCTACTTTAATAGTTCGAACTAGTTCATACATTTTACCATTAAACTCTACTATTTTGTTGAGTCCCATTCTCTAATAGATTTTAAGATTAAATAAGTATCTATAGCTTCATCTCCACAGCTCCATTTATGGTAATTGTCTAAACATTTCTCTAATGCTTTTTCCCATTGATCTTTAGGTAGAGTTATTTCGTATGCAAGATCCTCTTCTCCAAATGTAATAGAGAACATTTCAGCAGAGTCTTTTTGAAAGTTATGTGCATCTTGAATAGAGTCTACTATTGCATCTGTAATCTCTCTATTGTTACTTGCAAAAACTCCTTTAAAGTCTTCTGGATTGTTAAAATTAAATTCTTTCATATTAACCTCTGCTTGCTGATGTTGCGTTACTTTCTTCGTAATACGGTGTTGATACCATTTTTTCATTCCATTCTTTTTCTACTTGGATATTAGATCCAAACATATATAATGGTCCATCATCATAATCGTAGGTAATAAACTCTAAGTCCTCTAAGTCTTTCATACCTAATCCAGGTTGTTGTAGAGGTTTAGTAAAACGTCTATGACCATCGAATGATCTAAATTCTCTAGAAGTAACCCTGTACCAGTTACCTTTAATCTGAACTTCCAATACTGCTTCAGTAGGAAAGTCATATCTCATCTTCTCTAAATGTCCTCTCTTCTCAGCCATATATTACATATTATCTCTTACTGAATTTTGTACTATCATTTGACTAGTAGGAGCAATTCCGAAAGAAACCCAACATTCCTTTACATTAAATTGAGCTCTACAAAAGTCCATAATATCTTCTGACCACATTAACTGCTTTCCGGAAGCATCTGTTACTGGGTGCCATATCTTTTCAAATCCATCTCCTAAGAAAGTAACCCAGGCCATTTCTCTATCTAAATCTATTCTAAACATAACCTTTATTTTTTATTATATACTTTATCGTCACCATCACAAAGAACTAAACAGTCCTCCGTATCAACAACGTATTTATTCATACCTCTATACTCTATAAGAGTACATACAGTCTTTACTGGATTATTATCTGGGTAACTTAACCCATCCATGTAAAACTCATCACCAACTTTTTTTTCACTTAATACCATAACCTTTATTGCTTTTTTATTATACCTTAATATAAGAAAAATCTAGGGAACTAGCAACTTATACCCAGAAAATTTTGTCATATAAGTAGTTATTTTTACTCCATTACCATCTTTACGTACCTTACCAGTTCGAAACCACTTCTTTACACTACCAGCACCTCCTAAATGAGCTGCTGCTAATAGACCTGATTCAGTTACTAAAACTCCATTTACTATCTCTCCTTCGTATTTTATAATGTATTTACGAAGTGATCTTTTATTCTGCTTTAATAGAGCATACATAGCTTCTTCTTGTACAGCCGGAGAGTTTAGAAATTCTTCTTTGGACTGTTTAAAACCCAAACCTCTTAAGGTTCTTTTACCGAATTGGTACCTTCCCATATAACCATAACGGTTTACAATATCGTACCTGTTACCTGATTCTTTAAACCCTATTGCTTCTAAGAAATCTTTATGTGTATTCTTAGCAATTACAACCTTCTTCATTTCTATAGTAGGAGTATCTACTATAATTACTAATGGTTTAGTAGGTAATTCTACAACGGAAACTTGTTTGCGAAACTTTCTGGAAATGGACGAAAAAGCCATTAACAGGCAGGATGATAATACAATCAGTAAGATAGTTTTAAGACGTTTCATAAAATTTTATTAAGTTAAAATAAATCTAAGAATGAGGTATTAATATTCTTATCTCGTAATTTTTCATTACGTATATGAGTTCTAACCAAGTCATCAGCAATTTTTCTTTCTAATGGCTTCTTTTTTTTGAATGTAGATAGTTTCTTATTTTTCATAATAATAAATAGTTCTACTGTCTTGATATAAACTCTTCGCCTGGTTTTTTATCTTCATACAAACCTAGCTCTTTTAAATGTTCTATATGATGCTCATCTAACTCCCAATCAGGTTCATCATCTTTAGTTCTCACATAGTCTTCCATTGCCTCTGCACGTTTCTCATCTATAGGAGAAGCTGCATAAAGAAAGGAATGATTGTAGCAGAGAAACTCTAAATTTTCTAAGTGCCAATTTTTTTTATTACCGTCTTTAAAGTTAAGTATGACTGGTATTTTTAAATCTGTCACTCTTCTTTCAGCGAAACCACATTTAGCACATACTTCAACTAATTTTCCTTCGCTTAATAACCTTGCTTTAATCTTCCTAGCATCAAAATGTTCTATAGGTACTCTTCCTTCTAAAACATCCATTAAGGGTATATTATCGATTCCGGCAATTGCAAACTTTGGAATTCCTTCTCCAGCTTGATTCATATGTGCTTCAAGTAAAGTCTGACCTTTATCATCTTTATACATCTTAGCGTACTTCTTATAGTGATTATAAGAAATATGTAGATATCTTGCAGCTGCCATATTAGAACGCGTAACTTTCTGCGCTCTTAAAATATCCTCTTTAGTAATTATTTTAGAAGGTCTAGCCATATTTAATAGTCGATACCCTTAACCATCATAGTCTTATCTTCGTCGTCTGGTTCATCTACGGATTTCTTTACCGGTGTAACTTCATCTTCGTCAAGTATATTATGAACCTTTTCTTTAATAGATTGTGATACTTCATTCTCATCTCTATCCATATCTAAAATTTCTGCTTGTACAGGGGACTTTCTACCCATTACTTCAGCCTCATGTTGAGCTATTGCTTGAAATTTTTTCCTATCCATAATAATAATATCATTATAGGTATGGTCTCCTGATCCTTCTACTGTAGTCACTCCTACTACTGCATCAATATCAGAGCAGTTAACACAGAAATTATATCCGTATTCAGTTTTTCTAAGTTCTGGGAAATCGTTGCCACATCTAGGGCATGTAATCATTTTTAAGTTTTGCATATTTATAACCGTTTATTTAGATATAAAGATACGAAATATATAGATAGGAAGCAACTAATTCTTTAGAAGATTAATGATATCCCAAACATCTTTTGGTTCTTTAAATTTTACAAGTTTAGGCTCTTCTCCTTTTTGTAAATCTAACTCTATCATTCCATCCCATGATTTATCTATAACTAATTCGTATAAATACATCTGTATTAAAGAGAGTTGTTGTTGATTGAAATGCATTTTAAAAAGATTCTCTATAACTCTGAAGTATTTATCTTCATATGCTATAGTGTCTATACCAAGTTCTTGCATCATAAACTCAGTTCTATCTTGAATCTCTATCATTGTTTTTAACGCTTCAACAAATAAGCCCTTCTCTATTTGCTCAGGAGAAGGACTCAATGCCTTTATACTGAAGGTTAGGTTTAATGAATTCTTTAATACTTTATGTATGTCCTTTTTATTTCTCATCAGCGCCTAGGTCGGGGTTTTGTCCTGCTAACGCTTTTCTGATTATTTTGTCGAAGTATTCTATATAAACGAAGAATCCGATTACTGTTTTGTCTTTAAGGTTTCTATCTCTCTCCACTCGTAATTCGTATTGAGCTAAGCCAGACTCTAATCTCTTTTCTAACTCAATTGCTATATCATTCTGTTCAGTAGATGTTATACCTCCGAATTGAGTTGGTAAAAATTGAATCTTGACTCCTTTCTTCTGTGGATCTTCGTTAACATCTACTTTAAGTAGAAACTTATGTCCGGCAAAATTAATCTTAGCAGACTCAGATATTAACTCTTTTACTAATTCTTCTATTTTTGTACTCATGTGTGGTTTATTTACTATAATAAATATCTAACTTTACTTAAAAGATTTCAAATTCTATATCAGTTTCTGAGAATCCCCATGTTTCTTCATTCAAAGTTAAGTTTTGGTCAATAATTGCTCTTCGTTGGTCATTAGCTTTTCTATTTTTACCATCGAATAAACCTCCTCCACCTTTACCGTGATTGATATGGTAGTAAGGTAAATCATAAGTACCAGGTATAGATAAAGCTTTTAAATCAAAGCCATGCATAACTGCTTTCTTTTGAACATTTGTATCAGAAAATAAAGGGTAAATTAACTCTTCTTCAAATCCTCTGATCTCTTCCCAGATATGTCTAGGAGCTATTTGATAATCACCACAGCAATTAATCATACTGTAGTCATCTCCTTCTCCTAATTTTTTAGCTAAGTTAGGTAGATATTTTTCTCCTATTAAATACTCTCTAAGCTTATCATATTCTTGATAATTAACATCACCGCCATGAAATTCTTTTATAACTGGTAAGTCCACATCTCTTCTACTGACTGTATAGAATGTATCCTTATCCATAGAATTAATAGCTTCTTCTAAGTTTACTCTTGGAGGTGCAATTATATCTATATTCGTAGATACTATGTAATCTCCTGAGGATCTCTTTATACCTATGTTTCTAGCTAATACTTCACAGCATACTTGAGCATGAGGGTCGTAATTAGTTAAAGCTTTAGCAGCTTCTGGAGGAATAACTAGATGTCTAAAGTTACCTTTAAATTTTAAATTATCTTTTACTGCATAGAATAAACTTCCATCTTCTTCAGGTGAGTTCCAATCTATATAAGTTACTTCATCGTATGTATCGATAGAAGATTGAAAACAGTATGATGATCTTTCTTTTAAATTTCCACCGTAGTCATCATTACGGGATACTATAACTGCTGATACTTTCATTGTTGTGATTTATTTGTTTAGTGATCTTCTTATTCCTTCTTCTAAGCTAATCTTAGGAGTATAAAAACTTAGCATCTTAGAACTATCAGAACATCTATACATTACTCCTACTGGTTTATCTGTTCTATGTTTAATCCCATTCTTTGGTCTCCATCCTGCTACCTTAAATATAATTTCAGATAAGTCATTAAAAGATGTTGGTACTCCGCTACCTAAGTTAATAGGTTCTTGAATATCTAACTCTACTGCTTTCATAGTTGCTTCTACTATATCTTCAATATGTATAAAGTCTCTTACTTGAGTTCCGTCTCCCCATATTTCAAATTCATCTACTTGATCCACTACTCTCTTAATAAAAGAAGGGAAAGGGTAGTCTAGGTCCTGTGTCTCTCCGTAACCGCTAAATGGTCTAAATACATAAACTTTTAATCCATATTGACGAGCAAAGTGAGCTAAGTATTCTCCAGATAATTTAGCCCATCCGTAAGTAAAGTCTGGTGAGCTCATATCCATTAAATCAATATCTGATTCTGTAAGGTTATGTTCACTTCCTTTAGTCTGTAAGTTTATTGGGTAAGCAGCAGAAGAGCTAAAGTATATAACTTTTGTTTGTTTAGTTCTAACTGCCCAATTAAAGAACTCAGCATCTATTGATAAATCTGTTGCAACTGCTAAAGGATCATTTTCTATAGTATCTCTACCTCCTACGATAGCAGCTAAATGTACTATAAGATCAAATTGAACGTCGCATGTTTTAAAGAAGTCTCTACAATCGTTACCTTCTTTTATATCTACTCCTGTTACATCGTGGCCTTGATCAGAAAAGAACTTAACGTATTGTTGACCTACGAATCCTTTATGTCCTGTGATTAATATATTCATTTTTTATAGTTTAGTTTAGTTTGTCAATAATATTTTGCCATTCTTCAAATGCTTCAATAGAACGCTCTGGTAAGTATCTCTTTATAGAGTTTGGATCTTCAGCTAAATCTGCTAGTAATTCCATATTGTTCTCCATTCCTATATACTCTCTTTTCATATCCTCTACCATTGAGTATCTACCTGCAGTACCTAAGCTTCTATCACTTAGTACTCCTGGTTTAGAGAATACTACTTTGTTACCTTTAGACTGAATATAATAAGCTGCCCAAATGTCATCCATTCTTCCTATATGTGGGAATAGAAAATAATCTCTTACTACGCTTCTACTAATGATAGTATTTTGTGAGTTAAATGGTGCTGGTTTGTTACCTGATATAGGAAATTGATCTGCTGAGAAATTACAGAATGGATTATATATCATTCTACAAACTGCATCTACATCTGGTTCACCATTCCAAAAGACAGCTTGGACTTTAGGAGTAATTGATGCTTTAGATTTATTGCTATAATCTCTAAAAGGTACTCTTTCCATTGGAAAACCTCTATGCCATAATTCCTTATGTTCATTTAATGCCCCTATTGGATCGAAAGCAATATCATTAATATCAAATAAATTAACCTCTGTAGGTTTATCTACCATTAGATCTTCTCCCCATCCTTCATAAGGGATATTATCATCGTCTATAATTGCTATGATATCTGCGCCTTGTCTATATGCTTCTAATATAGCAAAGTTACGTCGTTGTATACATCTCCACCCTATTAACTTACTTAACATTGGGTATTCTTTTTCTTGATACTCAGGTGTTAAATAGGTTACATTGTCGATATCCTCATATAACTCATGAGGTGTTTTTAAATCACCAGAGACTATAACGTGCCAGTCAGGCATCGCAGCATACTTTAATAAGGCTTCTGTTGGTGGATTAATCGTAGTAGTTGCAATTATTTTTTTCATCGTTATTAATTTTAAAGGAATTTTCTTGCTAATTTATTATATGTTGTATCTTCTGTTTTTATTCTCTCTTCTGTTAACGTACTAAAATGTTCCCACGCATTACTTTCCCATAAATGGTGTGCATAAGCATTTGGATATTCTTTGTCTCTAACAAACATATCCTTTATGCCTTCTTTAGTATGCAATGGGTAATGAAACTTATCATAGTCTAATGCTGTTACAGGTAATACTAGCTCATTATATAGTTTCCATGGTAGCTGTACTGAATGTGTATCCCATAATTGGTGATTAAAGGATTCATATTTAGAAAACCAATAACCAATAAAGTCATTTTCAGGTTCTGCTAATATAATTGCATTACAAAGACCGTAGGGTACTGCTGGATTGTCTGTATGTCCCTGTATACCCATTACGCTTTTATTGATAAGTAACTCAGTAAAAGGTTTAACACATATAGTATCAATATCCATATAGATACCTCCCTGTTCGTATAATGCTTGTAGTCTAATAATATCAGCTCTATGAGCCATATGTTTTATTTCATTACCGTAAACTTCTTGTGGTGGTTCTACCTTAACTAAGTTTAAATACTTCTTAGCTTTTTCCCAATACTCTCCTGTTGGTTCGTACTTATGATAAAAGTTCATTTCATCTGGGTTGTTTAGTACATACGCTGATTTGATTGCTATGTAGTGAAGTAGTCCGAAAGGTTTACCTCCGAAGTCTTCTTCAAGTCCGAATATGAAATGAAATTTATTTGGTATCATATATCTAATATAAGAAAAATACTAATAAAAAGCAACTAAACTTTATACTTCTGTCGTCCGTTAGCTTCTATTTTATCATATAAGTTATTCTGTGCTTCTTGTCTGTCTATCTCTTTAGGGTGTAACATACAGAATAATTCATCTGTAGGTAATGCTACATAAGTTTTAAACCCAACTATTTTACTATGGAGTAATCCTTCCCATTTAACCCATTCACAGTTTCTATATAACCTCATCTGCCAGTCCGGGAAGTTAACCCACCCTTTGTCATTAACGTTCCATTTCCATTTATCAATATGGTCTTGAGTTAAACCTTCAACAGTATTTATCCTTGGCACAAAAAACAGATCTACTGTTTCATTTGTCTTTAATATTTCCGGAAGCATTTTAATAAAGTCCGCTGTCATAATCTCATCAGCATCTAACTGTAAGATGTAATCACCAGTACAGTGGGAGTTTAAAAAGTTCTTTTGAGTAGCATCACCATCAAAGTTTCTAGTCTTTAAGACTATCTCTGATCTGAATTTCTCTAATACTTCAATTGTCTTATCGTCAGTTGAATTATCATCTACTATAACTATTTCATCCTCTTTTCTTTTATTACTAACTAAAAAGTTTAATAGTCTATCTATCTCCTCACCTTCGTTGTGAGTTAAAATTGCATAACTAATTTTCATAATACTATAAATTTAAAATATAATCCTTTAATCTATCTACAGGTTTCCAATCTAATCTATCTTGTGCGTCGGTATTCTTTTGTAACGTTACTCTATAGTTTCCTTTCTGATCAGGTAAATGTTTATAGTTGGCTTCTGTATACCTTTCTTTAAACATATAGTATACTTCTTTTATAGAGTAATTCTTACCGGTACCTAATTCCCAAGCATCTATATGTTTCTCTTTGCTCATACCTATTTTGTATAAACCATCTACTATGTCAACAACGTGAGTAAAGTCTCTTCTTTGTTCTCCATCGCCTACAATAGTTAAATCTAATTCCTTGTCTATCTTATCTCTCCATATACCGATCAATGCAGCCATATCACCATCTACTATTTCTTTTGGACCATATACATTATAGAATCTAGCTATTTCTACATCAGTACCAAAAGTCTGTCTGTACATTTTACATACTTCCTCTCCTAAGTACTTAAACATTGCATAAGGTGATTGATAAGGATCATGCCATTTAGAAGAAGAACCAGCGTAGACTACTTTAATTTTATTTACCCTAGCTTGTTCTAGTATATTCTGGGTACCGTGTACATTAGAAATGAAAGTTGTTGTTGGGTCTGAGAATGAAGGTTGTATTCTGCTTAGTGCTGCTAGATGGAATATAATATCAAACTTATCATATTTATCCAACTCTAAACTACTCACAGAACAGTGACGGTACTTTACGCCTTCTATATGATTTTCATATGTACCTGTTGAATAATCGTCTATTGATGTTACTGTGTGACCTTCTGTAACTAATCTACTAATTAAATTAGTTCCTATAAAACCTGCTCCGCCGGTGACTAGTATATTCATAATTTATATGCTATAATTAATTTGGTTATCTATTAACATTTGTTTGAATTTAGTAGTTGACCATCCATGGTCTCTATTAAGATAATGTATCTCTATTGGTAGATTATCACCAGTAAACGGTTTTCCAATATAGTCGTCGCCTAAAAATCTAATGTTAAATTCACCGTATTTTAACAAATCTAACAATTGTCCTTCATAGGTATACCTGATAACATCATCAACGTATCTAATGCTCAATAACATTTCTTTACGTTCTTCAACTGTAAGTATAGGTTTAAGTTTTTCAGGACGTTCTTTAGATGGGTCTGTATGTAACATTATTATTAAACAATCACATTGACTTTTTGCTTCTTTTAACATTTGAACATACCCAGGGTGGTATACATCAAATGCTCCTGCTATTATTCCTTTAATCATTCTTCTGGTCCATGCATTTTACCGACACCTCCATCAGTTTGAAATTGAGAATTAGTTACCTTCTCTCCTGGTATTACGGTGTACTTAGTTCCTTTAATTCTACAGACGCCTCCTTGCTTAGCAATCTTCTTAAAAAGTATCACATCCCTTTCCGACCAATTATATGATAGTTCTACTATCCTCTCTCTTGATACCTTACCTTCTCCGTCTACTGTAAAGGAAGATGTTTTAGTTACTGATACTTTTTTTATGCTCATAATTAATCTACTGTATAAAATCCTATATATTCTAATGCATCCATAAAGTCTTTCTTTTCAAAAGCTTTACCGTTCATCATATCCATCTTGTGGGTCTGCCCTTCCGGGTACTTATCTAACTCTGAGTCTGCTATACTTATAGCTTTAACTCCTGACCATTTCCAATCCTGTTTGTTTGTACCATCTAGGAAAACCATTCCTTTATTAGGTAGGGTGATTGTTGCTGGTAACCATATTCTACCTTCACTGTCTTTATGTAATAAGTCTTTATGAAGTTCTGGTGCTGTTTCCATGAGGTCTTGCAAGGTTTTTGAACCTTCAGTCATCAAAGTAGAGGTAGTATAACCACTTCCAAAACATAACCAAGTTTTTATTTCTTCTCCTTTTTCTTCAAAAGATTGTTCGTAACAGGCATTACTGCCAAAGGGTCCTTCTACTAAATTCATATTATAACGTTTTCATTTTTGGTAAAGCTATCTTTTTTATTCCTGGCATTTTAAATTTAACCTCTCTAGGAAACTCAGGAACATATGCTGTAAGTATACTATCTAATTTAGTTTGCATACTTTCAAAGCTAAAATGCTTATTTGTTATTGCTGCTTGTTTTTTTGCGTTTATTACTAACTTCTTATATTCCTTATAAACTAATTTTAATCCTTTTTTAGCATCTTCAGGATTAAATTCAAACCATTTACTATCTTTAAGTATCATCTTATCTATTACTGCACTAGGGTGTACTGGTTCTAGTTTACCTCCTACTAGTAATGTTAAATCTGGTCTCAAGAAATCAGTATGTCCTGACCATGCTGAAGTTATTATAGGTTTTTTATGAGCGCTAAACTCTAGTAGAGGTCTTCCAAATCCTTCTCCTCTAGTTAAACTAATCATAGCTTTTACTTTAGGATGACTGTATAATGCATTTACTTCACTATCTTGCAAGTCTCCATGTAGAAGATATATGTTAGGTAGGTTGCTACCGCCTACTTTCTTTCTTACAGTATCTATCTTATTTAGTAAGTTAGTTTGGTCAGATACAGAGCTACTTGCAGATTGAGTTTTTAAAATTAAAGCAGGTTTAGTTTTTTTATTCTTAAACGAAGTTAAAAACATTTCTATAGTCCCACTCATATTTTTCCTATCTTGACCGTAATCACCTTGCAGCCAATGACCTACTGTTAAGAAGCAGAACTGTTCCGGTATTTCATTTAGAGTCTTTACAATAGAGGTTTTATTATCTGTAGGTACTGGTTTATATACATCAGTTCTAACTCCTTCAAATAATACTTCAATTGGTTTCTCTAATTCTACCTTACCAACATCATTACCTTGTTGATCTTTTTGATCATATTTAGTATTAACAAATACTAATTTGCCATGCTCTGATGAAGTAATATTAAGATTCATTCTGTTAACACCTTGCATCCATCCTGCATCACATAACGTAGTCTCTATACCTGCCGTAACACCTATATTATACTCTCCTACCGGTTGAAACTCATTCGGAACTGTTATCTGTATCCATACTTTAGGTTTAGAAGTAAGTTTTGGAATAATCTTTCCTAATAATTCATTTTCACCGTGGTGAGATAGGTAACCGAATCTAGTATTACCCCATCGTTGCGATATAATTTTAACATCCCAGTCTGGTCGACTGTTTATTAGCGCTTTAACGAAATCTCTAGATCTTGCTCCATAACCTGAATAAGTATCGACAGGCGCAGAAACTACTACATTTATTTTTTTCATTTAGTAACCTTTTATATGTTGTAATATAGTAAAAATAATTCTAATAAACTAATTTATGTTTAATAAAATCTGGTTTTCTATCTATTACTTTTATTAATTCAAATCGAGGACGTGGTTTAAATTTAACAAACGTTTCCTCTATACTTTCTATAACATTCTGACACATCATAGCAGCACTCATTCTTGCTTCATCTGATTTTGCCCATGTTCTTCCTGCTCTACCTCTAGCGTCTCTTTCTTCTTTCGGTATATTATAAACAGTTTCTATTGCTTTAGCTATATCATCAAAACTACATCTATCATCGAATATGTATGGAGTGGGAACTGAACCTACTAAAGATATATTAGAAGGGTAAATTGGAACTGCCCATTCACCATGCTTCTTATACGTACCTCTATGGTTAGAAGGAAAGTCAGCATCGAAGTCTATCCATTCTTCTTTCTCATTTACAAATCTCATTTGATCTTGCATTCCTCCTGTCGTGTTAGCAATTATCATTGTTTCTGACATCATCGACTCAGTAAGAGAAAGTCCCCATCCTTCGTTGGAAGAAGGTAGTACTGTTACATCTGCTAAATTATAAAACCAATTTAATTGAGCTGTAGGTAGTTTTTGGGTTGAGAAGAATACATTAACGTACTCTGGATCACATAATGCTTCTTTTACTTTATTTAAATCTGTACCGTTTTGATCTACTGGTGCTGTATGCATTACTAGAGCACATTTCTTAGCTGCTTCTTTCCCTATCTTATCACAAAATACTCTATAGCCAGCAATTAAATCACTTGGAGATTTTCTTCTAATATTCCTAGAGTTAAAAAATACTACAAACTCAATATCAGTTCTACCTTTAAAGACTGTCTTTTTAAAGTTTTCATATTCAGTAATAAGCTCATTATCTTTTTGTATTTTATAGAACTGTTTACTATTAATACCGTGTGGTACATACTTAATAATTTTATCCTCTGCTTTTTCAGCTAGAACTAATTTATTAATGTTAACAGTTTGTTTTGATATACCCATTAACAAGTCACATGAGTTATAGTAATCTCTATTGTATAAAGGAGAAGGGTAATCATCCCAGATGTTTAAATATACGATAGGTATATTACTTCTTATTTCTCTCTCCATATCAAATAACCAGCCCCAGTATCTAGGGTCTGTAAATATAAAGATAGCATCTGGTTTATGAGTAGCTGTTAATCGTCTAATAGTATTCTGGTCTCCATAACCACTTGATGGGTATAGAATTACGCTTGCATCTTCTACTTCAGATTGCTTTGAAATATCTTCCGAAAGATCTAAACTCTTACCTGCATCTGGATGCTTTATAGCTGCTCCTAATTGAACCCAGTTATAATGCTGCACAGTTCCTATAACTATTTCCCTAGCCATAGTAGCTATTCCGGAATGCATTCTAATATCATCACATAACAAAAGGATAGTTTTTCTATCTTCTTTTTTTAAATAACCGAATTTACTTTTCATTTGATTCTTCTATATTAATATTATTAATTCTTTGTATACTATCTTTGAACTTACTATCAGTAAGATAGAGAAAAATTGCACGGGATGCAAGCTTTTGGAAAGAAAATTTATCTTTAATACATTGGAATTTAAACTCTTGAAATAGTTTATCTTCAATACGAACGGTCGTTAACCTTTTTTCAGAACTCTTCATAACATATATACTTATATATTTATATATAAATAGGCACTTATTCCAAAATCGCATCAGGACATATCCTCATTTCTTTGAAAGCGCAGAAATTACATCCCCACTTACTAGGATTAGTTGGATACTCCTTATCAATGTACTGTCCATCTTTATCTACTGCTGTATTCACAAAAGTATTCATTAGAGATACAGCTTGTCCTACTTTTATTTTACCTGCAGTTGGACTAAATTCTTGGACCCTTCTTTGCATAGAAGCAAATTCTGCTTCAACTGGTACTTTTCTTTTCACTATAAAATATTCTACGTCTATTTTTTCAATAGGAATATTAAATTGTTCTGAAAAGAACTTTTTGTATAGTAATAGTTGAGCTATTTTCTTATCGTCTGTCTTAGCAAACTTATTCCATCCTGATGTAGATGTTTTTATGTCCACTATTTTCCATCTATCCACTCTAGCATCATAAAATACCAAATCAATAAAACCTTTGAACTTTACTCCAGGTCTTAACTCTTGATATAGTAATGTTTCGATGCCTGCTAAATATACCCCTTTGGTACCAAAATACGCTCTCCTTTTCTTTTTAAGATAGTTAAGAATATGCTTACCATCTATCCAGAACATAGTTAGTTCTTTTGTATCCGAAAAGTGTTCATGACTGTTTTGAGCTTTCTGAGACTTATAAGCCTTAATCATATTCTCATAAAGTAGACTGTCCAAGTCCATCTCATTAGCTGTTTTGACTTTATCATGATAGAGAGTCTCCAACCAGGTTTGCATAGTTTCATGCATTGCCGTTCCAAACGTAGCGTGTATGGATGGTTGGTAGGGAGCTAGTTTCTTTACGTACTGTAAGTACCATTGTCTTTGACAAGAAGAAAAACTACTAAGCTGTGAGTAAGAAATATGCTTATTGGATCTAGGCGATTGCTTCAATTTACTCTCCCATACCTCCTTAACTAGAGGGTCTGCTTTTAGTACCTTTTTATCGGGATATATCTTTTTTGGCATCTAGTCTCTTTTCCATTTACCTTCACTTACTAACTGAGCAATAATACCGTAGTTAGTAACATCTTGAAAGGTATCTATAATAGTTTCATTTTGCGCTTTACGACCTGAGATGATCATGTTCTTCCATCTGTTGATCTTATCCTGCATTCTATAAAATAAACCAGTCATTGCAAATTCTACCTCTTGAGGAGTTTCTAGATTAGTACCTGCACTTACATTATGCATTCCGTAATCTAAATGCTTCTTTGCAAATAGTTCAAATTGTTCATCGATAATATCTTTATAACCATTATAGATAATAGGATATTCTTTCTTTAAAATTTCTCTTGCTGAAGGAGGTTTCTTAGCATCACTAATTTCTCTGCTGCTCATATTTGTAACTTTATTTTTTAATTTAGTTTCGTACTCTTTTACTTGATTGCTCATAACTAACCATTTAGTACCTTTGTAGGATTATCTTCAGGGAAATATAATGCAAGAGCAGACAACTTATCGTCTGCATCTACTAGTAGTTCTAGTGATTCAGTAGCATCTTTTAAGAAATCATTTGCTGTATGGTCTCCAATACCTACTGCATTGGTAGTGAGTAGCTCTAATGACATTAGGGCTTTAGCTTTATCTGCTTTTGCTTGAGCTTTTAAAGCGGTAATAACTTTGAATTGCGACATTTGTTAAGGTTTTATGTTATATACAATATAAGAAAAATACCTTTAGTAAGCAACTTATTACATATATCTTTTAGAAGTTTCTTGGTCTTGGGTGATATATTTCTTAGCCTCTGATTTATGTATGGTTATCTTTTCACCGGTCTTCAATTTAACATCCCAGTATGTAGGTCCTCTATGAACTACAGTAGCAATATTATTTTCTAACTCATAACCTTTTTTTGGTTGAATATCTTCATAATGTTCTCCTTCATTACCATTTTGTCCTATAATATTCATTCTTCTTTCTGATTCTTCCCAATCGTTTTTTGCATCCTTAAGTGGTTGATTAGGTTCAGGAGCAGGTATATCATCTAAGTAGTCTTCATGCTCATATGTTTCATTATCTATAAAGTCATCCCAATCTTCTACATCTTCATCATAAAGATTCTTTTTAGGTCTGGCTTGGTCGAATGCGAAGTTAGCGGCTACTACTAGTGCTAGAGCCAAAGGATCGAATACAAATATTATAATCAATAAAAGTATATTAATTATCTTATCCATCGGAGTGCCGGTAAGTCCGGAAAGGTACTGAAGAGGTCCTAATTCTCCTGCAACTTCTGTATTGTTTTCTAAATCTAATATCTCTAACTGATACTTCTGTAGGCTATCGGCTACTGTTTCTCTTTTCTTTTGTATGCTTTTACGATTCTCTTCTTCAACTTCAATACGCTTTTGTGCCATCCGAAGTTCGGAAGTAGAGATTGTTGTTCTAACGCCCCCAGCCACCGAGGTGTCTCGTACTTGGATTGATTGAGACCTAGCATTGGAAAGAGTACTAATGTTAGTAGAAATTCTTTTAAGTTCTTCATCAAACCTTTTAACATCGTTTTCATAAAATTGTTTCTTTTGATCTAAGAATGCAGTTTGATTTTCTTTAATAGTCAACTGTCTATATGTATCTTGATAAGCAGCACTTAAAAAACCGTATATACCCATACTAGTAATTAATACTAATACAACAGCAGCTACAGTGAGATACGTTCTAAGATACCTATTAAGGGTGTTCCAGTATTGATAAAGTAAAGAGGCTATCACTAATTTAGCTACTTCAAGAGAACCAGCCATAATTATAACTTCAAAGCTTGCTCCAGCAAATAATTTACTAAGTCCACTGACAGAATAAAAAGCTGCAGATGCTGAAACAGAAAGAGCTGATAACGCAATCAGTCCAGGGAAAGTATATCTTCTAATAAAATTCATTTATTTTACAATTAATATTCCTACGGCTGCAACTCCAATATAAGTACCTATCTTATATAGTTTTGTTTTGTTTTTCTGTCTCCTAAGAGAAGTTTCTAATTCTTTAGACAGTCTTTCTTGAGCCTCAAATTTAAAGTTTAACTGTTTATTAACACTTTCAAAATTAGTTATTTGAGTCTTTAAGTTAAATACTAAATCACTTTGAGATAGAAATTTATTATTAGTTTCTGTCAAAAGCAATTGCATTGTTTTAATTTCAGTACTTAAACCATCTCCTTTGAGCAAGTCTTTTATTACAAGCTTGGCTATTGGTTTAGTTAACTGTATCTTTCTGCTGTCCTTTAATTTCAAGGTATCGTTCTGCGAAAAAGCGTTCAAGCTCATCATCACCAAAACTATCAACAGCATCAATTTTTTGTTGAGTTTCATATTTTATAACATTTATCTTTGAATTAAGTTTAGATATTTTTGAATCGTACTTAGAAATCTTAATCGCTAATGAATCTGCTTCTAACTTTAAAGTACTATTCTGTATATTAATTGAATCTATTTTTTGCTGTAATAAGTTAATTTCTACTTGATAAGCATCTATATCAACATCTATATCAGCTTTACCAAATAGTACATAACCTAGTCCTATTCCTAAAATAGCTACAAATAAATAAGATTGCAAGTTCTTCATTTAATTAATATAAGAAATTAAATTCAATTAAGCAACTATATCTTTACTTTCAATTAAAGTATAGGTAAATGAATTACCATATAGGTCTTTAGCTTTATATGCAGCTTCCATTAACATATCAAAATCAGATTCTTTAGAGAATACTTGACAGCCGGCAGACCATTTATCTATCTGAGTTGATCCGTTTACTCTTCCTCCTGCTTTATGTATGTTTATACCGTATATACCTTCATGTATATTCTCTTCTAGCATATCATAAACACCATCTTTATTGTTATCTCTATAAACTTTTAAGTTTTTCTTTTGACATAACGCATCATATTTACCTCTGTGTTTTCTGATTTTATGAGATCCTCTGTATTGTCCTGGAACTAAGATTGCTACTCCATCTTCATTCATTACATTTTCTACCCAATGTGTTCCAGGGTCTGTAGTAGCTGCAAAGCAGTGAAATACTTCTTTACCGTCTAGGTTATAAGATAGAGTTAAACAATCATCGAACTTATTAGTTACTTTACCTTCAGTAGCAGAGTTTCTAACTCCAACAATATTCAGGTTATAGTTTCCATTTTCAAACCATTTGTATCCTTTAGACTCAACGGCATCTTTAATTTGTTTTCTAGTATAGCAATCCATATTTTAATTTATTAATTTTCTTTTCCTTTTAAAAATCCTTTTTCGTATTCTATTTCCTTTTCAATATCCACTAATCGATCTTCTAACTCATTAATTACTCTAATTTTTTTATCCAATCTTTCATGTACTGTAGTTAATTCTGCTTGTAAGGCAGTAAATTGAGCAAATATAGTCCCTGCTGTAAATATAAAAGCTAATAGTCCAACTACTATGGACCAGTTATTCGCTAAGAACTTATTTATGTTCACTTCTTCTTCTTTCACTATGTAGTTATTATATAATATAAATAGCTACTAATTTTTATCTTTATCTAATCTAAAGTAAATAGATGCTCCAATATAGGGTCTTAACTTACTTACCCCTGTTTCTTTATCTAATAAATCATTTCTATACCCTAAGTCCAAACTAAACATTTTATCGCTTTTGAACTTATGTACTAATTTAATATTAGAACCGCTGAAGTAGTTGTCTTTATCGTATTGATATCCAAATCCTAGAAACCATTTATTAACTTTTGGTCTAGGTACTTCTACAAACTTATCTATATACCTTTTTTTGTATAAAGTTTTAACCACTTCAACCGGTTTATCTACTAACTGTATAATAGTATCAGTTTTAATTTTATATTCAGTTACATACTTTATTACTTCTTTCTCTATAACTTTCTCTATTACTACAGTGTCTACTATCTTTTCAGTTACGATTACTTCTACGGGTATTTCTTTTATTACCTCTATTTCTTTAGGGTGTATACTAATATAAGAAAGTCCTATTAGAAGAACAACTATTATAAGTAATTTTAAATCTATTTTTTTCATAATTATAATGGTATTTTTGATCCTATCATAAACGAATGCATTATCGGAACAAATTCATTACTGCTGTAAATCATTGTCCACCCTACATTAAAAGAGAATGACTTAGTTAACTGTACTGTAAACGAATTTGCTGCTATGCCAATGAAGTCTTTACTAACTGATCCGAATGCTAATGTATCATCTGTTTTATCTATATAACTCATAGGTGTTTGTGCTGCTATTATTGCTGGTGTGTACATTACTCTGCTATGTACTTTAAATGAATTTGTATAAAGAAAGTTGTAACCTAAAGAATACATATTAGGAAGTTTTTCACCTAAATTATCTTTACCAAACATAGTTGAGTAGTTTATACCTATCCCTATTGCTCCATATTTACCTAAGGGTTTAGTTCTTGATAATGATACTCCAACTGCATTCATAGTATAATTTCTCATATAGGATAACGATACTCCGTCTACCCATGATACCTGGTAATCATCTGTCAAAGAAACTTTAGTAGTTCCTAGATTTAACCCAACTTGTTTTAAATTATCATACACCATTAATGATGCTGTATTAGTTCTGTCTCCGTATATAGAAGACTGAGATGCTCCTATGCTTATAATTGTATTGTAGTCTAGAGTTAAGGCTTGTTGTTGTAGCATATCTGCTTTCAACTGTATAGGCATAAACTTCTTTTCTTTTTTCTTCTTTTCTTCCTCCTCTTCTTCTTCTTTTTTTTCTTCTTCCTCTTTCTCTTCCTCTTCTTTTTCTTCCTCTTTCTCTTCCTCTTCTTTTTCTTCTTCTTTTTCTTCTTCCTTATTTTCCTCTTCTTCTTTTGATTCTTCTTCAGATTCTGTTTCACCTTCACTCTCTTCTTCCGATTCTGTTTCACCTTCACTCTCTCCTTCTCCTTCACTCTCTCCTTCTCCAGAACCTTCACCTTCACCTTCACCTTCGCCACTTCCTTCACCTTCACCTTCACCGCTTCCTTCACCTTCACCGGAACCTTCTCCTTCGCCACTACCTTCTCCAGAACCTTCACCAGAACCTTCACCACTACCATC
>Ga0206682_10000967_pt1 | contig 29243 bp, 25 predicted proteins | sample M240m12015metaG_FD_155444 | JGI IMG/M metagenome (GOLD analysis project Ga0206682, IMG submission 155444) | Ammonia-oxidizing marine archaeal communities from Monterey Bay, California, United States - M2 40m 12015 | ecosystem: Environmental > Aquatic > Marine > Intertidal zone | place: USA...
GAGATATTTTATATGTACAAGAAGAGCCAAATAATCAAGAAGCCGAGTGTGATTTATGTGGAAAAACTGAAGATATAGTTCAAATGAAAGGTTGTGGACAATATCTTTGTGGAAATGCTTGTGATGAGGATGAGGATGACGAAAATTGAGTAAAGATAAATAAGTGAATAACAACAATTATTTATTTTAAATCCATAAGTCAAAAACTTATATTTTGTCTATTCAGGATATTGAACTACATTTTAATAGTATCAAGTTTGAACAATCTTTTTTCTACTGTATTAATCTCAAAGTTATCTCGCGTCCTTACAGTATAGTATGGCGTTTTATCATCGTAATGAATATCTATAATAGTTGCTAATGTATAATCATTACAATCTTGGGTTAAATATCCAACTTTTTCTCCTTTTTGAAAATCCATTACATAACTTTAATATTTTTTTACAAGATTTCTTACGAACATAGGCTTTAAGCTGCAGTATTTTAATCATTTTCTCAGAAAATTGAAATAGAGATAGCTCCACTAATATAGCATTAAACAATGAGCACTACTATGACCGACATGATTATCCCCGCAACCCAGTTTAACTCAACCACTGACTTCAGCTACACCAAGCCTCGTATTAACAAGGCAGGAGGCAAGGCTATTGGAATCACTAATAAGCAGACGAGTCGTCAGCTACACCTAAGTATGCCTTTGATGCTTACATGGGGTGTTAATGAGCGCGTTGACGAGTCTTCTGGGCGCGTTTCGTATGATATGTCTCTTCAATTTCCAAAGGAAGAGTATGCGAATGAGTCCACTCAACAGGCTCTAGCTGCCATTGAGGCAATGGAAGAGCAGGTAAAGAAGGATGCAATTGCAAACTCGAAAGAGTGGTTTAATAAGGCTAGGCTAACCGATGGCCAGGTTGATGTTCTATTTAACCCTATGCTATATTACTCCAAGGATAAGGACACCGGAGAGCGTAAGGAGGGTGCTGCTCCTACTCTTCGAGTCAAGCTAGACTGTTATGATGAGCAGTTCAAGTGTGAGGTATATGATATCGATCAGAAGCCACTATATCCTAGCAAGGCAGATGAGAGCATTACTCCAGTTGATCTTATTACAAAGGGATGCAATGTTGCTACTATTATCAAGTGTGGTGGAGTATATTTCGTAAATGGTAAGTTTGGAGTCACGTGGCGTCTTCACCAAGCACTAGTTAAGCCTAAGGCAAGTATCTCGGGTCGCTGTTATATTAACCTAAGCACTGATGAAACTGCTCGTCTTAACACTCAGCGTGATGATGATGACGAAGATGATGGTGAGGGTGTTGAAGTTGTCGAAGAGAGTGACGACGATGATGAGGATAGCGTAGGACCTTCATTCAAGGAATCTGTTAAGGCAGAGGTCGCACAGGTAGTCGAAGAGGCTCCTAAGAAGGTCAAGAAGAAGGTTGTTCGTCGTAAGAAGGCTTCTGATGAGTAAAATACAAAAAATACAAAAATACAATAAATAAATAAATAAAATAGCATATGTTATTTTTATTTATTTTCTAAGTCTCCTCCAAATGTGCTCTCACCTGCATATCTAATGTATAAAAATCCATCATCATCTGAATATTCATTATATATAGTAGATAATAATTGACTTGTTGCAGGCATTACTATATTATCGACAAATAAATATATTGACTTTTCGCATGACAACTTTAGTCTATTGCGTATAACATACATGAAGTTTGCTATTGATAAGTCGCATGGAGTCAAATACTTTTTCCGATCTATATCAGGGACATCTTGTGATTTTGGGTCACGTTCACAAATAATGGGTATTCTACCTGGATACTTAACCATTATTTTTTTGGACTCCGCATATCGTTTTTCAAAACTGTGATTATCTTTGAACATTCTTTGCATTTAACAGAGAAAAATCTTCTAATATCTGAACCAATTAAAAACCCACATAACTTTTGTTATCATTATATATAAACAATGTTAACAAACATGTCCATGAGTGGCGGCGGAAATAATAAATCTGGTCCAAATCCACCATCCCATTTCAAAATGTGGAGATATACTCCTCAACGCAGAAAACAAGTACGTAGAGGAAAAGAACAATTTTCTCCATTCTCTTTTTTTTCAGAAGTACCCCAATCACCTGATTCTCTTGGCTTATGGACTGAATGGTTACCAACTCCGGTTTATCTTGATAGTAGTGGTCTCAAAATTAAAGGAGCTTACCCAGATGATATTAAAAGCTGGTTGAAACAATTAAATCAATTTATGAAAACGTATAAGTCAAAAACCTTGGTTTTTAGAATACAAACACCTGAAACAGGGATTTGGACCGAGAATGTTGATTATACTGCGTGGCTTAAATATTGGGCTCTAGATAATAATGGACTAAATATTTTGTTTTCTGGAGTAACGACCCTTAAAGAAATACATTTTTTACCTTATATAAATATTACTGATACAACAACAAAAGAAGAGGCATGTACGCAAGCATCACATGCATATGACTTTATTCATGGTAAGATTTTACAAGGTCTCCCGTCACATATTAAAAATAGTGCGGATATAAAAAACTACATGTGTATTGAATCTGAAAATATTAACAGTGCAAAATCACCTGCTCCTACTACTGATTACCATAACCTTCTAGTAACAGGCGCGAATAATTCCGCAAAATTAACCGCAATGGTCGTGTCGAAAATTACAAAGACATCTGCTTTATTATTATCGTGTGTTTCTGCTCCAACTGTTGGCAAGTCCATCAATTTAATATCCGGCGTTGATAAATATATTGGGGAATGGTATTCTGATAAATCTATTGATGAACTCACTCCAGATTTTTACAATAAATCAGTTAGTCAAATTACTAACAGTTGGCTTGGCTCAATTAAATTAGGTGATACCATTATGGAAAACTATTATGCTATGCTCAGCATTGAAACTAATTATCAAAGACACCCCAATAATGATAGTGGATATGGTGGTTATAAAAGTCCAAAAACTAATTCTGAAGCCGCTAGACTTGGACCACAACCTCAAATTAAAACCATTCAATTAGCACAAAGTATAACAACTGCATACCACCTTAAAAATGAAGTACTTGTTTATTCCGGTGAATATTTGGAACAATGGGGTAAAACTAATTCTGATTCCATATCCACAATCACTAAGAAACCAGCGGATATACTTAGTTTAAAACCTCTATAAATCGATCTTATGTAGTATAAATAACATCGATGATTATGCCGAACTTCTTACCGGGTTAGTAGACATAGTTGAAATAGGCGATGCGCCTTTTTTCGCTGGGGCAACATAACCCCCTGAGCGAGCCCGCCGTTTTGCAGAATTAACTGTATTAACGTTCTGTGTTGCGTACGAACTAGGTTGGCCATTTGTTAAACCAACTCTACTAGCATTTTTACCAATAGCGATTCGTCTACGCTGAGCAATGATATCACTGGAATCATACCAGTTTTTTCCACCACCACCGTTTTTATTATAAACTGCAGTAGCATTGGAAAGCATACTACCTTGACTCATAGTTGCTGGTTTAAAAGGCGAACCGCCTGCTGTGTATGTTATAGCGTTATCGCCATTACTTCCTGAGGTTGTGAAGACTAAAGACATCTATAGTGTAGAGAGAAAATAACCAGCTAAAGCACTAATGTAATATGAACAAAAATATGACCAATCCTACTTACCGAAAACATATTCTTGGTATTAATACGCGCAAGTCCTTGGTTAGAAAAACAAACAGATTGTTTTGGTTTTAACAAAATCTCTCTAACATTTACTTTTAATGTCTTACACATAAGATCTATCTCATATTCATCTTGGCCAAATACATCGCTAATATGTATTAATTCTTTTATATGTAAATTATTGTCCTCATCTATGGTCATATTATCTGGCAAGACTGGATTAATTGATACTATGAGTGATTTATCTTCAAGATCATATTCTAACTCATCGTGCCACAATGGTATACAATATGTATCATCGTCTGTTTCAAGCTTGAAAATATCATTTTTTAAAACATTTGAAAGGGTTGGTTTTAAATTAACAAATACATCATTGCCTAGTTTATTATCGACAATTTTTTTTAGTTTTATCATTATCTCTCCATTAAAACCAAATACTCCAGCATATTGTTCTAAATAATTATATAACTTGACAGCATCATGTCTATTCATTTCTGAAAACATACGAATTGTTGTATCTTCGCATCCAGCCGTAATATTGACTAATGTTTTGGCTATATCATCTGCTTTAACATCTATCCCGATAGTTGAACTGATAAAGCTAGAGAGAAATGTAGAATAATTGGTGTCTTTTGTATCTTCAGGCTCATCAAATATAGTTTGATTGTATTCAGTTAAAAATGCATATGCATCCTGAACTTCGTTAAATGACGGAGATTGTATAATGCCATTGCATTTATCTGGATGAGTCTCTAATGCTTTCTGATAATAGGCCTTTTTCACAGATTTAATAGTAAAGTTCTCCTTTGTTATACCCAATATATCACACGCTTTTTGTAAATCCATGAATCTTATTTACAAGATAAAATACCAAACTCTCTAAATGATAGATAGGTCGATAGTTGTTGTTATAGTATTGCATACACCGGTACACCTCGAGCATAACATCAGGTATCTCCTCTTCTTTAATTAAATCTAATGTAATTACCCTATCTAATATATACCAAATACAGTCTGTAATATCTAGACTATAAATAAGCAAATCATAGACCTTATCTCTCAACTCCATATATTTTAGGTTATCACTATCAATCATCATTTCAACCAAATCATTACATAATACCTCATAAGGTCTCATTAATTGTCGAACGGATGCATTTATATTTTTCATATTGGTAATTTCACCCAATGGTATATCTTTGCTAACTTTATTCTCCAAACATTTGTTATATTGCGTGCGGCTTGGTCTAGGTACTCGAATAACTCTGCACCGATCCAGTATTGCATCAGGTATAAAACTTAGCTCTTCTGTTAGTAATATAAACTTAATATTGAGAGAATTGTGTGATAAAGTCTGCATATAACTATAAAATCCTTCTAGCAGTTCACTGTGTATTTCATGAAAATACTTGCATACAATTATTCCGGTATGATCAGATTTTGCAAGAATCGCGTCAACAATTGTTCCATACAACTCATTCCATAGCGCCTTTGAATTACAACCAAGAAGAGACATATCTATTTCAAAGTGTATATCACTTATTCTAATGACATAAGTTGTTTTGTTGCATGGTGCAATTATTTTTTTGTCATATTTTAAAGCAGAAGGACTATATCTACTAATTGCTTTTAACATTTGTGTATATTTACCAACTCCTTTTGGACCATAAAAAATAAGATTCTTCATATCACTAATTTTTCTCGGAAACTTTGCATAAACATCAGTTATTTTTGGATGAAGACAACAGTTAGCTTCGCTTTGCAGATATTCTTCGTAATGCGTATCATAAAACTTCATTTTCAGTTATAAAGGCTTAAGAGTTACCTTTATTATCTTGATTAGTAAATACTTATTATGAATACAGAATCCAACGACACGAACAGCCAAAATATACATTCTGATCTAGAATCGATTGTTGAAAGACTTAAAAATGCATCTGATACACATCCTAATCTATGCAATTTGTGGGCGAATTACTTATTTTTGAAACGAAGTGCATATGATAATGCATTGCGACAAGCTAATGCAATGCTTGATACTTTGACAGATAGTGAAGACCCAGATCATAATATGCTTATTGCATTATTTGCAGTATCAACTATGATGACACCTTCTAATCGATAATTACTTAAAAGCATGCATGCCAACTATATAACGATGAATATTGTATTAGATATTAATGATATTGATAAGCGAAATCTATTTTACTGTGATCCAGTTAACAATACAGTTATGGATGATAGTGTATTTATAAGAACCGGATACACTAATGAACTCTTCACGTTAAATGGTATATATATTGAATGCCCTTTAATGATAAACAAGATTGATAAGTACTTTCATAAATACAAATATATATTTGAGTATAATTCAAATATGAGTTTGATTGATAGTTTGATAAAACTTGAAAGAGTTGTTATTGGAAATTATAATTTGAACGGTTTAATTCCTGTATATAAACTCAGAGATCAATTGTTGAGTTTACATATAAGAGTTTTTGAGAATGACGAAAATCTAGATATTCCACTTAATTCCGGAAACTATAATTTTACACTTAAAATATCTGGATTATGGAAAAATAACGATAGCTGTGGGCTGACATTCAAGTTTTTTTCACAACATTCTACCTTATCCGTCAGTTGAAAAAAAACGCAATATTATTGTCATAACTGATGCTATCATCATATTTCCTAGCGTTAATAAATATGTCACTGATGCTAATCTACTTCTTAGTGCTTCAATCAACATTGTCTTATTAGTTGGTCCACCTTTTCCAATTAATAGTTCATCTGTCAAATACTTATACAAAACACCTAACTGAATTATTACCATAAATGTAGATAAATTGCTATAAGTACTATATTCCTTTGCTACATCTCCCTGATTAATTCTTTTAAAATACTCACTATTTATACTTACAAGCCAAACAAGCACTGAAAGCATTAATACCGGAGGCAGTGAATGTAGTAGTAAAGATTTAACAAAACCAAATGAGTTTTCAGATAGTTTTGACATTTGTGAAGCTAATGCAAATGTGATAAACATAATTCCAAGAACAGATGCTGCAATAACACCATATCCCCAGATTGCTGCTGATGCAGGTCCACGAGAACCATCATCGGTTGTTTCAGATCCTAAAAATAGTTTTATTATAATACCAACGAATGCAAACAACACTAAATTATTTATATCATAACCAAGGGTTTTGGACTCTACCATATATCCTATATTGCTATTTTATTATTACACTCACGTGTTCTAGATAAAGAAATAATGTACTAATCATATATATAATAATAATGTCTGCTATTCATTTCAATACACAAAATCCACATCCACTAATTCCTCGCGATCAAACATATGTTCTAGATCGTAAATTGGTAACAATTCATTCGGAGGATAGAGATATTAAGAAATATCCTGATGCGAATCGGTTTGAGGTCAAACTGCCGAATATTATGGAAAATGTTGCGTCTATGAGACTAGTTGAATGTAGCTTTCCAAGTGCATATTATACATTCAGCAACGAGTATCAAAATACAAAGCTAACATTTTCAATTAACCCTATATGTCCGTGCTCTCCATATTTTACAGAACTTAATTCTCTTCCTCCCAATAAAAGACAAATTACTATTCAGATTCAAGACGGATTCTACTGTCCTCAAGAGTTGGCCACAGAGATTCAGGAAAAGCTAAATGAAGCTGCTGGTTTTAAAATTAAACAGATACTTGCTGATCAAGGAATCAATGTAGATGTCGAATACTGTTCGTTTAGAGTGCATTATGATAAGGTTGGTCAAGGATTCTTTTTCGGAAATCAAACCGATGGGTTTACAATTCATTCTAATAAAAAAGAAGAATATCCGCCACCGCGTTGTGATCAACCCGTTATGTGGGACAAAAATATCAACTGGGGACTTTCATATCATCTTGGATTTGAAAAAAATATATATACATCTCTTCCTGTACCAGAAAATAGTTGTTTAAAGTTTCATTATTTGGGAACTGCTGGAGTCTGGTTAACAAAACCAACTAATTCAGATACACTACCCCACTATGTAAGAGCTCCAAACAGACCAGATATATTAGGAGAAAGAGCAATTTACATGGAAATAAATAAATACAATTCTTACGATGAACTTGTTCCTGGACCATTAATGACGAATAGTTCACATAATAACACATATGGAGGCATTGTGGATTCTGCATTCGCAAAGATACCCATCACCACAGCACCTGTAGGAGAGTTTCAAGATAGTAGAAATGGATTTTTACAAAATATCACAACATTCGATGTACCAGAAGAAAAAATATCTAAATTAGAACTTTTATTTCGATATCATGACGGAAGATTGGTTGATTTTGGAATAAGTCGATTCAATTTTAGCATTGAGTTCAACTGTCTTAAAAATGAAATAGGACGTGCATATAATGTTCGCGTTCCATTTACTTACAATATGTAATAATAATATTATTAGAAATATATAACAATTATGAGTCTTTCTTGGTTACCTTATTCTTTATTTGGCGCATTAATCTATGGTTCTATGTCATTTTCATTAGGGTTTGTCAGTCCCAAAATTAAAAAAAGTCTGACCGGGCAAATGGGATACGGTTTTGTATATTGTGCGCTATCTGGACTACTCTCAATTATAGCATTATTGGGATTAAAAACACACATGAGCAAAGATATTAATACTATGATTTCTAATATTGACGTGAGAGTTTTAGCATTAACAGCTATTCTTAATATGATGGTTAATCCTATTCATGCAGTAGTTATGAATGAAGGCGGAAGTGTTGGTCAGCAGACTATGTATTCCTTAGCTATTATACCTGTACTCGTCGGTGAAGCATTCTTTTATGGTGAGAAACTTTCTATTAAACAAATAATTGGTATTATACTTGCAGGCGGAGGCGCATATCTTATGGCTTCTGGAAGAAAAAGATCTGAATAATTACTTTTACAGTACCCAACAATATTAGATAAAAATATAGATTATCTAACATTGATTATACAACAATATCATGTTTATCTTTTAACCACGCCTTTGCATCTGACACACTGCAGTTTGGTCTAATATCCTTATCCAATGACAAGAACTTTGGTTTTTTCATCTTATCAGTTTTGTAATATACATATGGACCATGCTTTCCATTTCTGATAGATGCATCCTTAGATATTTCAAGAAGAATCGGCTTGATAAGAAACTCTACTACATCTTTTAGCTCAATTGTTTCATAATCCTTTGCATCAAGCTTGATATTAATGTTGGTAGTACCCCATATTGCATATAAACCAAATCGTCCTTTTTTTAGATCAACCTCCTTACCTAGATGTTTTCCAAGAGCACGTCCGGAATTAATAGCAGCTTTTGTAGTAATTATCTCGTCTAGCGAATATTCTCCTCTGCGCAATTTATCAATATCAATATCTTCCCTTACCTTTTTGAATGTTGTTTTTGTTCCATTAACACACTTGATGACTGGACCATATTTAGCTATCATATATGTATGTGTTTCGTCAATCTTAATCTGTTCTTTGTTTCCTGGTTTTAGACCACCCGAAAGTGTATCTATTTGCTCAAGACAACTCCTACAAAGATCATGCCATACACTGTCCCCTTTTGCAATTAAGTCTAGTGTATCTTCCATACCTTTGGTATAATCATACGTAAACATGTCGTTATAATGGGCAAGTAAGAAGTCCATAACTACTACGCCTAGTTGTTGAATTACAAGTTTACCTTTTTCTCCACCAAACTCCTTCTCATCTGCCTTTTCTTCAAGAACATCTTCTACCAGTTCGAAATCTACACATTTTACCTTTTTTCCTGTAACATTCGCCTTTTTAACATAACCTCTCTCTTGAATCTTATCAATAAGACTTGCAAATGTTGATGGCCGACCTATTCCATGTTGCTCTAATAGTTGAACTAGTTTTGCCTCAGTAAAGTGAGATTTTAAATCTTTCATCGTTACCTTTGATAATATTTTTTTATAATCGATTGATCCGGGCTTTAGATGTTGAAGGAATGTAAATGATGGATTATTTTCTTCGTACCCTGCGACGATTTTCCATCCAGGAAACACTGCTTGTTCAGTGGAATATTTATAATTATGGTCTTCTGGAGCGGTTATCTTTGCAGTTACTCCATTGTAAATTGCTGCAGCCATGCAGCTCTCCATCGTATTTCTCCAGATCAATGCATATACCTTTATTTCTCTTGAACTAATCGATCCCTCTTCTTTTACTGAAGTAACATCAATCTTTGTAGGTCTAATAGCTTCATGAGCTTCCTGTGCAGTTGATTCCTCTTCCTTCTTTTTTGTCTTCTTTTTTTTACTCGATTTTTTATCATCACCTCTTTCTGATAATTTTTCGATTTCAGGGTGCACATAATCATCGCCATATGTTTTACTGATAGCAGTTTTCGCGGTTTTGATAAAGTCAATGCTATATGTCTTACTGTCTGTTCTCATATATGTAATATAACCGCCCTCATAGAGTTTTTGACATGCATCCATTGTAGCTTTTGGAGAAAGTCTAAGTTCAGTACTTGCACTTTGTTGTAGGGCAGATGTAGTAAATGGACTTGGTGGATTTTTGGTTGTTTTGCGTACATTTCCACATTCATACATATGATCAAAGTTGACACTCTCACATAAGAAGTTCTCCATACTTTTTTCACCATCATGATTAAAATCTAGGGTAAAGTCTAGATTCTTAGAGGTAAAGTATCCAGTTGTATTGTATACTTTTCTACCAGGAGAACAATCAATCTCTTTCTGATTTTCATATACTAATCTTAATGCCGGAGTTTGACATCTCCCTGCCGATAAACCCTTCTCCGTTTTAAAAGATATATTATTCCATAACATGGGTGAAAGTTTAAATCCAACAATAAGATCTAGGATTTGCCTTGATTGTTGAGCATTTACTAATTCCATATTAATTCTGGTTGGATTTTGAACAGCGGCTTTCAATGCGTTTTCAGTTACTTCATGAAAGATAATTCTTTTAGTTGTTGCTACAGGTAGATTATATAGTTGACAAATATGCCAAGCAATTGCTTCACCTTCGCGATCATCATCTGCAGCCAAAAGAACATCTTGCGCCTCAGCTATAAATGATCGCAATGTAGTAATTTGCCTTGATTTACCTGTAATATTTTTGAATGTGGGTTTGAAATTATTTTCAACATCTATACAATTTAAATTATCGATTGTTCTAAGATGACCGAAACTGGCCATACATTTATACCCAGCTCCAAGAAACTTTTCTATTTTGGAACATTTTGCGGGAGATTCTACGATCACAGCTGTATATGGCATCTTAAGTTAAATAATATAGATGTCATATATTTTTATGCAATTTTTTGATTAATTCTTGCACTTAGCTTATTTGCATGCAGTATAATATAATTAATCAGTTTGCATTGTTTTGTAATCTTTCCAGGAGAGCGTCTTGGACGGGGTACGTTCTTCAATTTCAGTATTCTCTCCATGCTGTTCGTCCAAATGTTTGCTTCTTTGTAGTGCACTATCAATGTAAATGGCTTTCAATAGTTTACCAACAGTAAATGCTCCTTCGTGTTGATCGATCTCCCCATCTTCGATTTGTTTCAGGATTGTAATAAAATTAGCCATGATCTCAAGATTTAATTCATCTTTCTTGAGGCGATTGAAAATATCAGTATAATTTGTAAACAAAAAGTTACAACGTTTTTCTAACATACTATCAAAACTTTCTGGATTGCTGAGGGATTCTGCTGCCCACTGATGTTTTAGAATCAACATAGCATCAATGTCCTCCTTAATAAGCATACTGTGCTTTTTCTCACGAATACTCTCTGTGACATCTTCCACGTCATTCGCTTTAATCATCTTATTAAGTTGTAATCTTTGCTGATTATCCATATTATTATGTTAATATATGACTTATTCTTTTTAAACGAAAGATTATATATTAATTATATATACAATGCCTAGAGACAGTAAAAAGAAACACCGAACTCGTAAAAGAGGCGGTAGTAGCGAAGGTACACATACCTCAACAACTAAATCCTTACCATATACACAGTATGCTATGCCTGATGGTGCGTCAAGTCATCGCGAAGCGGCATTATCACGCACAACTACTATGAATAACAATCAGCAAAATATGATAAATACTCATGGTGGAAGAAAAAGAGCAACAAAAAATGCTCGTAAAAGAAAGACTGTTCGCAGAAAATCAATTTTTAAAAAACTAAAAGTAATGCGTAGAAAATCGAAAAGTCGTCGCAGCAATAAAAAATCTAAAGGCACTGGCAGAAAAATTAAGAAACATACTCGTGTTCGTAGTAAATCTACTAAAAGACGCGGCAAGAAGGGTGGAGGCAGTGACTCTGGTCAACCAGTTACAGTACCTTCATTTGCAAATAGTGGAAGTAGTGTAAGTGGTATAAATGCCAACAGTATGTCTCAAAGTAGTAATTCAACAAGTCTTAATGCAAACTCGCAGGCAGGGAATGACTGTTATGCGACAGGAACATGTAAGCAATCGGGGGGATTTAGAAATCATTATGAAGTATTTGGTGGACTTTTTGGAAAAAGTATGACCGGTGGATTAAGATCTAGAAAAAGACGTGCAGGATCTAAATCTTCTGGTTGCGGATGCACAAGTGGAGGAAAGGGAGTAAGAGATTATAATGATAAAAATACCAATCCTAATCGTGAAGACGCTCATGGGTCAGGAGGGTTAATCGAGCGCATGTTTGGTAATTAAATAATCGCAGCATAGAATAATATGAAATCATCAGATATTACTCTATCAATTGTAATTATAATAGTATTTGTTTTACTTTTTATGGTGAATATTCTCTCCGTTGGAATTAAGAAAATAGAAGATAACTGGCCGACATACAGATGCAACCCAGTTGTTATGCCATTTGCAAGTATATTTAACCAAGATCCTGTTTCAAACTTCACATATTGTATTCAAACAATGCAATCGAATTATATGGATTATTTGCTCCAACCGGTTAATTACAACTTGAGTAGTGTAGGAAACATTGGCAGCATTGTTACTGAAGCAGTTGATTCTGCTCGCGCTTTTATTAATAATTTGAGAAGCTTCATAGCTGATATAATTAAAAATGTATTTGGAGTATTTTTGAATATTTTAATTGAGTTTCAGAGAATTATGGTAGACATTAAAGACATGGTTGCAAAACTTGTTGGTGTACTTGCAACATTAATGTACACGATTGAAGGGTCAATGTATACAATGCAAAGTACATGGAATGGTCCACCAGGTAGTTTAGTTAGAGCCTTGAGTGGTTTATGTTTTGATCCTAATACAGAGGTCATCTGTAAAAATGGAGAGAAATATGCTATGAAAGACATACCATTAGGATGTGAACTAGAAAATGGCGCAATTGTACACTCTGTAATGAGAATTAGTAATCGAAAATCAGACGGTTCACCAAGAGAGCAAATGTACCATGTAATGACAAATGATGGTGAAATTGAAGTATCAGGAACACATCTTATATATAAGAGTGAAGTAGACGGATTTATCACTGTTAAGGAACTGTCAGAGACATCTCCAGAAATGTGTATTCTAACAGATAACTCTCCAGTTGAATTATCATGTTTAATCACTTCGAATCACACTATTCCAATCAAAGGTATGATATTCCATGATTGGGAGGATAACAACGGGTCTAAAGCTAAAACGCTCGAACTTTAATAGATATTATCAAGCGCTAATATATACGAATGGCTAATAATATCTATGACAAAATTACAGACTTATATACAAAAGGGGGATATTTCACAAGATATGCTGGTGATTTCTGGCTAACCATTATTTTATGCTTAATTGTATTTGTTATTGTTAGCTATTATCATGTGCAAAATAATATACAACCTATTATTGATGACTGGTCTAATCAAAGATGTAATCCAGCAGTTATTCCATTTGCAGGTATGATTAATGCACCATCTGGCCAAAGTGCAATAGATTTTACTGGAGAGAACTTTGAGCAATGTTCTCAAAATATCTTAGGAGAAATTGCACAATTTGCTTTCATGCCCATTTATTATTTACTCAATACGGTCACCGTAATGTTTAATGAACTTGCTAGTTCAATGGATTCTATGCGTGCAATGTTTAATAATATGCGTAATAGTGTTTCTGACCAAGGTAATGATTTATTTTCTAAGAGTTTGAATATCACTCTACCTATCGTACATATATTCAGAAAACTTGGGGCTATTATGGGAAAAGTTCAAGGAACATTAATATCTGGAATGTACACATTATACGCAGGATACATAACAACTAACAGCCTTTTCATGTTCATTTACGAGGCAACAATTTCAATATTGTATATTATTCTTGCGTTTATTTTGCTATGTTTTGGTATTGGTTGGCTTTTCCCTCCTATGCTTGCCGCTGGACTTGGAGCCGCTGCATTTATGTCACTATTACTCATTCCTATTATCATACTTATTGTTATTATGCAGGATATATTTTCTGCTGCAGGAATAAAATCGCCTCCAGCTGTCCCAGGTTATTGCTTTTCAGGAAATACGCTAATTAAAATGCATAATGGAAAAAATAAAAAATTATCCGAAATTATTATTGGCGATTCACTTGCAGATTCAGGAAACGTCACTGCAATTATGAAGTCATCGTCAAAAGATTGCAATTTATTCAATATTGATGGTGTAATTGTTACATCTACACATAAAGTATATCATGATGGAAAATGGATTTGTGCATGTGATCATCCAAAAAGTTTCTATCTAGATAATTTTTATGATGAATACGTTTATTGTATTGGTACATCAAGCAAAACTATTAAAATTAAAAACATGATTTTTGCTGATTGGGACGAAGTTGATGACATTGACGTCAACGAACTTAGACAGTTAGACTCGTTAGAACTTCCATTGACATTTACAAGAGAGAATATTCATGAATATCTTGACTCCGGGTTACATCCAGATACAATTATTTATCTAGATGATGGTAGAGGTATATCTATAAGCGATGTTGAAGTCAACGATGTTCTATTATTTGGAGAAAGAGTGACGAGTGCAATTAAGATTAAAGCAGACGACTTGCATACATTTCATCGTATTTCTTGCAATGGCGAAGAAATTATTAAATGTTCAAAAAATACTGATATTACTATAGACAGTTTAGGGGAAGAAAGCTGTCTTGAATATGAAGAAATTGAAAAACCAAAATACATGAATCATTTAGTAACAGACAAAGGTGGTTTCAAATTAAATGGGATTCATGTTGGCGAATATAGTAGAGGCGTTGATCGTCATCTATCGGAAGAGGCTATGAATGGTATTCTTAAGAACTAAGAGTAATTTTTTATCTATAGAATCTGTATAGAATGGAAATAACTATCCTTGGTCAGAAACTCCGAGTGGAGATATTACTACTCATTATCATTGTTGGCGCGTTTATTGGCATTAATATGTGGTGCAGCTGCGCAGGAGGAATCAAAGAAGGTTTTGATGCCGGCGTAAGCATTGCAGGTGCCGCACTTGATTATTCTATGGGTAAAGGCGTCAAACAAAGTTGGGAAAAAGTTGATGGCACATTAGATGTCGATTCTTCTAGTACTTGGATGCAATCACTTGAAGGAAATGTAGGCGGACCTGTTCCTCTTCCCGAAGGAGAACTTGCTATGTTTTCGGACAACAAGTTTGATCCTGATTGTTGCCCTGCTACTTATACTAGCTCTTCCGGTTGCGCATGTATTGCTCCTGAGCAGATGTCATACCTTAACCAGAGAGGTGGTAACCGCACACTTCCTACCGATTATTAAATAAATCCAATTTATAAAAATTACTAGCATTTTTATAAGTATTCAAAATAAAACCGTTGCATAAAAAGAATATCAAAATCTATAACAAGTATGATAATTAATAATTATGTCATTTTTATAGTTCTCATTGCTATCTCCATATTATATCTTCTCATCCATTATAAAAATCGTGAGGGATTAGCATTTGGTCTACCATATATGGAGGATAGTTATCAAAGATTAGGTGTTGTCAGAGATCAAGAAAATAAAATTATGTATCTAGGAGATAAAACTTTTGATTATTCCGCCGGAATAAATAATAGATATGCTGCTGATATAGCAAATAGCAAGGTTAAATCAACTGCTCTTTTACGAAAAAACTCAGTCCCTGTGGCAGATAGTGTTGTTTGGGAAAGCAATGAGCCAATTCATTATAATGCAGATATTGTTGAACGTAAATTAGGTTATCCTGTCGTTGTTAAACCGGTTCACGGCCAAAAAGGTTATGGTGTAACTGCAGGGATTTTATCTAGAGAAGAACTTATTGAAGCTGTCCAGCCATTGATTGATGAAGAAAAACCAATATTGATTGATAAACATTTAGATGGCGACGAGTATAGAATTATGGTCTATAATGGTGATATTGTTGGGGTTACTATGAGATCTAAACCAAAAGTTACTGGAGATGGAACACACAATATCAATCAGTTGATCAAATTGTTTAATGATAATAAGAAAACATCATATAAATGTCATAATATCAATAAACGTCTCATTAAAAAACAAGGATTTAAAATGACAGATACCCCTTCAAGTGGAAAAGAAGTAATTATTTCAAACATTGCAAATATGAGCAATGGTGGAGGTATAGATGATGTAGAAATTAATATGATACATCCTGATAATATTATTATGTTTAAAAAAGCTGCACAGGTATCTAATTTGAAATTAACAGGTATGGATTTTATAACACCATCTATGCTTATGCCTTATTATAAAATGCCAGGCGAATGTGGTATTTTAGAGTTGAATACAGGACCAGGTATGGGAGTTCATTATTATGCCAAGGGCGAGAATAGAAGAAACGATTTTATTGACGGTTTTATAAAAGGACTTTTTTAATTATAGTTATCATGAATTAAACAAATCTCACGTGATGAATACATTATGAAGAGATTCTCATCGATTTTTGCATTTTTTGCTTTCTTTGCTATTTCCAATGCTACTAAGGTTGATACTGTTAACGAGCTAAATGTAGATCAGTACTCCGGCACTTGGTTTCAAATGTACAGCAATTTACCTGTTATGTCCACTTTTGAAAAAGACAATGTATGCGTCACTGCACAATATGGTCCTCCTAACCCAACTATTAAAATCGCAGATGTTTCTGTTAAAAACACAGCTAGAATAACACAGCCTACAAATGGAACTATTGCTGGTATAACTGGATATGCATATATTCCTGATCAATCTGAACCAGGTAAACTTAAAGTTCATTTTGATGAAGGTGCTCCAGTAGATGCTGACTATTGGGTTGTAGATCTAGGTCCTATAAATAGTGATAATAAGTATGATTATGCTATTGTAACAGATAATATTGGACTAACATTATATGTTTTGGGGAGAGATGTAAAGGAGTTTAACATGAAATATAATACCTACGTTCTAGATAAATTAGATGAATTGGGGTTTAATGGTAAGGTTAAAGAACCTATCCCTACATACCAAAAATCTGATTGCGAATATTATTGGTAAAATATAAAACAAATCATAATCAATAAAAATAATGATTTGTTTATTTTTTTATTTAGATGTATAGATTTCTCCATACACCCTCATCCTTTGACTTTTTAATCAATTTGTCAACAATCTCATTTGTAATGGTCATTGGGAATGATACTTCAAGAGCCATCTCCTTTTCAAACAGATTAACACCAGGACGCATTAGTCTATAAAGATTCAACTTGGTATAAATTATCTCCAAGCATCTCTTTAGATTTCTAACACCTTGTTCCCCTTCTGTGTGAGTAGAGATAATGTATTTCATTGTATCATCTGGAATAATAATTTCATCTGCACTGAACATTACTTGCTCTCTAATCTTTGGAAGAAGATAATCATTTGCAATAACGATCTTTTCCTTAGAATCATAACCTTTAGTCTCTACTCTATACATTCTGTCACGAAGAATTGGATTAACCTTGTTTTCGTCGTTGTAACTGAAGATGAATAGACAACGACTGAGATCAAAGTCTAGCTCAGCAAAGTACTTATCATGAAACTTGGAGTTTTGAGTGGTATCAGTTAGATGTGTTAAGATGCCAACAATCTCTTCGCCTTTTGGAGTATCGCTGATTTTATCAAGTTCGTCAAAGAAGATAACTGGATTCATACTCTTGCATTGTACTAAATTATCAATAATCTTTCCCCATGTTGATCCCTCATATGTATATGAATGACCTTCGAGAAAGCTAGAATCAGTAGCACCTCCAAGAGCCATGAATGAGAAGTCGCGACCAAGAACTTTGCTAATTCCTTCCTTTACAAGTGTGGTTTTTCCGGTACCCATCGGTCCCTTAATCGCAATTGCAGTACCCATCGCATTAGGATTAGTGATCCATTGGCCGACCATTTGCATTATTTGTAGTTTTACATCATTCATACCATATACTGCTCCATCTAGAATTGTTTTTGCATTATCCATAAAGTCTGCACATTTTTCTGGTCCATTGTCCTTTAGTGTAACAGGCAGGTTTTTGTATTGACCAAACGGGATTTGCATGAAAGTATCAACCCATTGCTTTATCTTATAAAACTCTCCTGCGCCTGGTTCTAGATATTTCAATGATTCGATTTTTTTATATGCTACAGCCTTATACTCCGGTGGAATATCTGCATCTAGTAGTTGCAAGCGATAGGGTTTTTCAATTCTGCAATGTTTCAGGATCTCATCCATCTCACTAATAACCTTGCTCTGTTCATCCACTGTCATTTTTTCCCTGAAGAACTTAACATCATTCATCATATTCTTTTCTTTCAGCATAGAATTGAACTTCTTTGTATTAGCAATCTTTGCCTTTTTCAACTGTTTTTCGCCGTCACGCTTCATCTTTTTTTCAGCTTTCTCAAGATCATTGCGCATTTTCTTGATAATTGAAGGTTCTTCTTCATCGTTTTTACGCTGAAGGGAGTAATCATGAATCATTTTTCTTAGTTCCTCAACTGCATTCTGATTTCCTTTAGTATTCTCAATCACCTCACTGTCATCTTCGTCGTCTTCGTCATCTTCATCATCTTCGGCATCTTCATCTTCACTTTCATCTAATTCGCCATCTTCCATCTCTCCTTCTTGACCTCCAATAGTGAAATGAATAGTAAAGTTTGTGGGCTTTCCATTTTCATCCATTTCAATTAGGTCTTCATCTTCAAGATCGATTTCATCCTCATCCTCATATTCACTTTCAACCTCCTCTTCACTCTCATCGATTTCTTCGATATATTTTTCTGATTTTTTAGAAGATCTTTTTCTTTTTTCAGTAGTTTGAATAACAATATTTTCACTTGGTTCATCATCATCAGATGCTCTAATTTTATGTTTTCTCCGCTTAATAGCTCTTACGTAGCTTTCATCATTATTAACAGGAGATCTTGCTTTTCTAGATCGCTTATGTTTACTTGGTGGAGTATCACGAGCTCGCTGACTTGCATATGTAGATGGAAACATTTTTGCCAAGAAATTACGATACTCTTTCATATCGAGATCATTGTGACTATAATCATCGTCTTCATCATCTTCATCTTCATCTTCTGAGAGCCATTCAGAATCATCGTCATCTTCATCTGATGACTCATCCTTTCTCTTTTTTAGAACTTCCTCTTCTTGAGTATCAGTTTTTTTACTTTTCTTACCCTTGCTGCTGCCGCGAGTAGGATATCTGTGTTTAGGTTGTGCTTCTTTAACCATTGCGGGCTTTAGTTATTCTTGTTATTATCTTATTCTTATGTCATTTTAAACAAATCAATTTTTCTGTAAACATAATTTACGTTTTTTTTTGACATCATTAACAGAAAAAATGATATCTCAAAATAGATCTAAATATTATTCATATAGTATAAGAAGCATGTCTCAGCGAACTAATGGAACAATTCCAACTGAAAAAGCATCCAAAATCGTCGGGATTCAGTTCTCGATCTTATCCCCCGATGAGATTAGGAAAGGATCTGTAGCAGAAATAACTAGTAGGGATACTTATGTAAACAATAAGCCTGTTGTGGGCGGTCTATTCGATCCTCGAATGGGTACTTTAGAGCCAGGTATCATTTGCCCCACAGATGGTCTTGATTATATGCAGAGCCCTGGATACTTCGGTCGCATTGAATTGGCACGACCACTGTTTTATCTACAATATCTCACAACTGTAACAAAGATTCTTCGATGTGTTTGTTTTAAGTGTAGTAAATTGCTTATTAGCAAAGAGCGTTATAAGCAGGCTCTTAGTATGAAGGCAGAAGATAGATGGAACTTTGTCTTTAGTCTAGCTAATAAAATTGATCGATGTGGTGAAGATACACATGATGGTTGTGGATGCAAGCAACCTAAGAAGATTAAGAAAGAGGGATTCTGTACTCTTATTGCAGAATGGAATAATATCAAGGGGCTTGACAGTGAAGACAAGGAAGAGATGACACTCACACTTACTCCTGAGATTTGTCTTAAAATATTGAGACGTATATCTGATGAAGATGTCACATTTATGGGATATAGTCCTACTTGGTCTCGACCGGATTGGATGATTTGCCAGGTTCTTGCTGTTCCCCCTCCTGCAGTTCGGCCGTCTGTTAAACATGATGCTCAGCAGAGAAGTGATGATGATTTAACGCATATTATTGTCAATATTATCAAAACAAATAAAACTCTTCAAGAGAAAATCCAAGCAAATGCTGCCGGAAATGTAATTCAAGATTGGTCTGTTCTATTGCAGTACTATGTTGCCACTCTGGTTGACAATAAGATTCCCGGGGTTGCAGCATTTGCACAGAGATCTGGGCGTCCACTAAAGTCAATCAAAGAGCGATTGAATGGTAAACATGGTCGTGTTAGAGGTAACTTGATGGGCAAACGTGTTGATTATTCAGCTCGTTCTGTTATTACTCCTGACCCAAATCTTTCAATTCGAGAGCTCGGTGTGCCAAAGAAAATTGCAATGAACCTTACATCACCAATTCGGGTTAATTCACGCAATATCTCGTTCCTTACTACTCTTGTACAGAACGGTCCAGGTGTATATCCTGGAGCTAAGATATTGGTGAGAAAGGGAGGCGAAAATATCTATCTTGAAAATGTTGATCGTGAATCAATTAGGCTTGAAGAAGGCGATTATGTACATCGGCATATGATGGATGGAGATCCGGTTCTCTTTAATCGTCAACCTACACTACACAGAATGTCGATGATGTGTCACGTCGCTAAAATTATGCCTCGAGGTGATACATTTCGCATGAATGTTGGTGACACAAAACCATACAATGCGGATTTTGATGGTGATGAAATGAATATGCATATGCCACAAGATATTGAGTCATGTAGTGAACTCTTGAATCTTGCAGCTGTTCCATGGCAGATCATCTCCCCTGCTAATAATAAATCTATTGTTGGCATCTTTCAAGATTCATTGCTTGGATCATATCGATTTACCCGTGAGGATATCAATTTCAGTCCACGAGATGCAATGAATCTTCTGATGGCATTTAAGAAAATTAATCCTGATCTTATTCCTGATAAAGATAGGGTTAGTAACTTTGATATTATCTCCCAGATCCTCCCCCCTCTTTCACTTAAATATAAAACAAAACAGTATGGCGATGATAAATTAGATCGACATGGTAAGACATATGATAAGTCAAATGATGTACTTGAAATTGAAAATGGTCAATACATTCGTGGTCAAATGGACAAAGGCGTTCTTGGCGATGGTTCTAGAGGTCTTATCCATCGTATTTGTAATGATTTCGGTAATATGCAGTCTGCCCATTTCATTGATGACTTGCAAGACATTATTACAGAATATATGAAATCTAGTGCCTACAGTGTTGGTATTAGTGATCTTATTGCAGGTCAAACAACAAATGATAAAATCGCTGAAGTCATTACTAACAAAAAGCGAGAAGTTCAATCTCTTATTGATCAAACACATCTCGGAATATTCGAGAACAAATCTGGTCGTAATAATGAGCAGGAGTTTGAGACACAGGTTAATGATGTTCTCGGTCAAGCACTAAATCAGGCTGGTAGAATTGGTCTCCAAAGTCTTGATGAAGATAATCGATTTGTTATTATGGTAAAGGCTGGTTCTAAAGGTTCTGAAATTAATATCTCGCAGATGATATCTTGTCTTGGTCAACAGCAGGTTGACGGTAAGCGCGTACCATATGGATTTGAAGATCGCACACTACCACATTTCAATAAGTATGATGATTCTCCTGCAGCCCGTGGATTTGTCGAACATTCCTTCATTGGCGGTCTTACTCCACAAGAGTTGTTCTTTCATGCAATGGGTGGTCGCGTTGGTCTTATTGATACTGCTGTAAAGACAAGTCAGACTGGTTATATTCAGCGCCGTTTGGTTAAGGGCCTCGAAGATATTAAGATTGAGTATGATATGACTGTTAGAAACAATAAACAGAAGGTTATCCAATTCTCCTACGGTGATGATGGTTTCGATACTGTCAAGGTGGAAAATCAAAAACTACCAATTGTTACTATGTCTCTAGAGGAATTGTATGCGCATTTCCAGATTCCTGGAAGTGAAAAAGATCCAATTATGGCTGCTGCTTACACTCAGACAACTCTTAAAAGAATGCAATCGCAGAAAAAGGAATACGCAGCAAAGAATCAGGCACTCCTTGATATGATTGTTGATGCTAGAAAATCTGTCATGTTGAATGTCTTCAAAAGTCGCGACAATGATAGTGTTAACATTCCAGTCGCATTTCACTACATTACCAAAAATGTTCAAGGACAGCAAATGATCAATGCCAACTCTATGTCTGACATTACTCCATTGGAAGCAAGTGTTATTATTGATGAAACATTTGCTCGACTCAAGAGCATTACTTATGTCCAGCCTACTGAACTATTTAAACTTGCATTCTATTATCATCTATCGGCACGCGAACTTCTAACTGTTAAACGATTCAATCGTAAGGCATTGATTATATTGATGGATAAAATCGTACTTTCATATAAGCAAGCAATTGTTGCACCCGGTGAAATGGTAGGCATTATTGCAGCACAGAGTATTGGTGAGCCTACTACACAGATGACTTTGAATACATTCCACTTTGCAGGTGTAGCTTCTAAGTCCAATGTTACTCGTGGTGTTCCTCGTATTGAAGAGATTCTGTCTCTATCAGAGAATCCCAAAAATCCATCTTGTACAATTCATCTCTTCCCTCAAGAAGAGCTTGAACAAGAAAATGCGCAACGCATTATGAATCGCATTGAACATACTAAGCTACGAGAGGTTGTTGACTCTATATCTATATGCTTTGACCCCGATGACTCACAAACACTCATTGAGACTGACGCAGAGCTACTTGAACAGTATGCAGAGTTCGAAAATGTTTTGAATGGCTGCTTGAGTGAAGAAGATACTATCAGTGAGAAAGATAAGTCCAGATGGATTATTCGTATGGAACTTAATGCTGAAGAGATGCTTGATCGCAATCTAACAGTTGATGATATTAACTTTGCAATCAAGAATGCTTACAGAGATGAAGTTAATTGTGTATTCAGTGATTATAATAATGACAATCTTGTCTTCCGACTTCGCCTTGCAAATAGTCTTAACAAGAAAGCTAGCAAGAAGAAGGATTCCCTCGATCAACAGGATGAAATCTATATGTTGAAGAACTTTCAAGATCAACTTCTTGATAATCTTGTCCTTAGAGGCATTAAAGGTATTGGTAAACTTGTTCCTCGTAAAATTACCGACAGTCTTGTCCTTGAAGATGGCACATACTCTCGTAAGGAAACATGGGTACTTGATACTATCGGTACTAATCTAATTGATCTCCTTGGTCTTGATTACATCGATTCTAAGCGCACTTATACAAATGATATTCAAGAGATTTACCGAACTCTTGGCATTGAAGCCGCTCGACAATCAATCTTTAATGAAATCTCAGAAGTAATTGAGTTTGATAATACATACATTAATTATCATCATCTCAGCATTCTTTGCGATCGCATGACATGCAGTGATAAAATGATCTCGATCTTCAGACATGGTATTAATAATGATGACATTGGTCCAATTGCAAAAGCATCGTTTGAAGAGACTCCTGAAATGTTCTTGAAGGCAGCTCGTCACGGTGAGCTAGACCCAATGCGAGGTATATCTGCAAACGTCATGACCGGACAACAAGGGTTCTATGGCACCAATGCATTCTCTTGTGTTCTGGATATTGATGCTATGAGCGAGATCAAGGCAGAGGTGCAAAACCTAGTTGATGAGCAGCAAGAAATTGCCGACGCATTCAAAGGCCTATCCGTATCAAATGATCCATGTTCTATCAACAATCTGGCTATTGCTACCAATGTCCAACATATTCAGGCAGCTGATCTTGGTAAGTTATCTGATGATTATGATGCAGGATTTTAAAAACAACAATAAATATTATATACGATAAAAAATTGTAATTTGAGTAAATTATTCAAATAACAATTCTATTATTTTTCTTGTAATTCCCAGCCATTTTCTTTTTTCTCTACATTTCCTGATATCCAAACATACTTTCCATTTCTTATCAAACACACCTGACCTATACTTTTATCAGTTGGTCTAGTATAACAACCATCCGCTCGCCCTAGTAGATTACCAGTGCTATCATATACATTTTCTCCGGTATTAACACTATTATATGCGTTATATAGATGTTTTGCCCACGCTATTTTTATCGGCATGATTTAAATAAATGGTTTATCTTTACACCCCTTGAAGATTTAAAATGATAGGTCTGAAGCTTTCGTACTTTCGTGTTATTGTTCTTCTTCTCCCACCAAGTTTTCCATAAGGTCTAATTATAGTACCTGGATTTAGATTTATATAAGTATCTAAAGCAGTTGGAGATAAATGATATGCCATAGTTTTAAGTGATGATATATGGGTAGTGTATGATTTGATAATTTCTTCTATATTATCGTCTTTTTGCTTTTTTATTTGATCTCTCGTTTCTATGTACTTTTCTATCAAATAAGGAATCAATGTCACTTCTGCTACCACACGAAGTTGGTTGAATATAGTATCTACATAATGTTCAATATTAATATATGGGTGTTCTAATAATAATTGAACCATCTTGTAATCTTCAGATCTAATTGCGTGTATAAGTGGTGTATCACCCTTGTTATTCTCTTTGTTTATATCAGCACCATTTTCAATTAATAATTCAACGACATCATATTTTGCATTTATCACTGCTATTGAAAGAGCCGTATTATTATTAAAATTGTAATCGTCTGTTATATTTACATCAATACCTTTTTCAAGCAATACATTAACCGTTCTTGCATTTCCATGTCCTGAAGCAACTATGAAAAACCACGCTCCATTGTCGTTTTTCATATTTACATCAGCACCTTCCTTAAATGCCTCTTCAATCTTTTTATAATTATTTTTATAAACGCCGTCCCATAATTTCGCGCTGGGGTCTTCATAATAATGTCCTACATAAGGCATTTTGCACATTCTTGTTTTTGAACGAGTTTTCTATGATAGTTTTGTGTTGCCACCTACTAGTATATATATATCAATTTTTTGCCGTCAAAAACGGCGTTTTAATTTTAAATCTTCAAGGGTGTAAAAACAAATCAACTTTTTATTTAGTGCTGGAAAAAAATGAAATACTTTTTTGCGTATGTTATTAGAATTACTAACAAAGAAGAACAGCAAATATGCCTATCGATATTAACGAAGACCGTAGAATCCGCTTGATTTGGTTCAAATATAGGGAAATCCTGAATGTCCATAAGCGTTCAAGAAACACGCATTGGAAGAATAATACTTTGGATGAATGGGAGAAAGTTCATAGAGGTTTGGAATCCCAGCGTCGCAAAGAAATCTGTCAGGTACAGAAAATTGTCAGAGCTGAAAGGAGAGAACTCGAAGAAAAGGATAGACAATTGCGCGAACAAAAGCAAGAAGAACATAAAAAAGTCCTATTGAAAAGACAACAGTCCCGTTTGGAACGCAAGAAGGCACAACAAGCATCGCCTCCTCCTTTGAGACGTTCCGCTCGTCTTCATAGTAAAACTTCAAATGATCAATTGATTATCTAGACACGCGGTAGTATAAAAAATAAAACAAAACAAAAATTAAAATTACATTGACTTTATCCAGGTATTTCTCAAATCTATGTGATTTTTATTTTTTGTTAATTTTTCTGACAAGTTTTAATTTCTTTTTACGAGGTGCCTTATATTTGGATATAAAGTCTAATAATATATCTTCTTCTGCTCTCTGATTTTCGATTTCAGTTATGACAGATTTACTCACTTCATTTATATTTATTAGTGGGTTAGTTCCGTTAATTAATAACCTATATTTAGCTGGCATACCAACTTTTACACCTGGCACTTTTACAAAAAAGAAGTTGTCATCATCAGTAGCATTAGTCACTATCAACGCATTTGCATTTTCACGAAACTTTGTTGCACTATAAAGAATTAATGGAATATCAAACTTTCTAGCTAATACCCAAAGATCTAACGTAGTTAGATAATATGACTGTGTCATTACTGCATCAGCAATAGAGATCTGGCCCAATTCGATTTGTTTTGCTAGAAGACTTTTGCCTTCAATTCTAAATAATCCTAATACTTCACCCATATATGTATCTACTAACTCACTATATTCTTCTCCCAATATTTCTCTCAATTGATTCTGGGTCAGAGTGGGTTTTTTCATGACTTGAAGAATTGTCTGAATTATTTCAAATGTACAAGCTGCAGGATTATCAGAAAAAACTAGTTCTTTACTGCCATCAGGAAAGGCTTTCGCCCATTTTCCAGCAACATTTGCTATTTTTGGTTTCCCACATTTTACTTGTGCAGGTTCATTTGCAATTTTATCAACATTAACAACATCATTATATACTTGACTAGAAAGTGGTTGCGCAGTATCATATGTATTATATCGTACAAATCGATTCTCTGTTCTTGGAACTAATTCATCAAAATAATCCTGCGTTAAAAGAGATTGTAATAGAATGATTTCATTATCTTTGAGATTATATTTAAGGTCTGAAAAAGCTAAGAAGGCTCTTGGTTCAAAAATAAATGATCGTATTCTACTGTATCTTACAATCTCATCAGAAAGACGTCCGTAATACATAACTTCATTATTTATACCACTAATTAGATTCTCTTTTGGAATTAACATTAAACACCGCTCATCTGTAGTAAGACAATATGGCTTTTCACTGCATTTATCTGTTTCAAGGATATGACAATTTGTTACCGTTTGGATTTTACCAAGAATATCTGAATCTAGATCTGTAAAACGAACATATCTCTCTAACAAACTTTTTAATAACGAGTTTACTTGTCGCAACTTAGCATAATAAGTAAGATTTTGATCTTCGAGAGTACCTTCTATAGATTCCCGTATTTTCTTATGCTCATATTGTCCTAACAACATCCTTATCATATTTCGGAATGTATTGAAAAAACCGGTTTCAAGTTTTATTTTTTTCATATATTCAATTCTCTCATCATCAACCGCCCCAGATGTAAGTGATTCCTTATTTACATCAAAATAATTGGAGTCATCTAATACAACAAGGTCATCCCCAAATGTATCCTGAATTGGAGGTTCAATTGGAACAAACTGATTTGACTGAGTTAAAATACCAGTAATTAGTCCATCCTCAGTAACTTTTACAGATGAAGCCACAGGTACTTCTCCCTTAGTATCCTTTGAAAATCTATCTAAGAAATCTTTTGTTACCTGATATGATACAGCTGAATATTCATCAATCCACTTATAAGATGCTTCTCCAATAATTGGAGCAGAAGGAAAGCATGGGATTATACATTGTACGCCCTTTTTCTCTATTAATAAAGCAATTATTTTTCCACTGTAATTCATCATTTGATTGTGAATAGTGTACTTCTTTAATTTTGCGAGATATAATACCCGTTCCAACGGAATATTTGTTGCAAACTTGTAAACTTTTGGTTTACTTGGCAATGGGATACATTTATCATTTGTTGAACTTTTTATTGTTTCTAGGGTTATTCTTAGTGATGGAAGCAAATCCTTATACTTCAAACTGAACCTTCGAGAGATAACATAATTACTTCCAGTGTCCTCATACGAGATAACAGGCTCATATAATCCATCCTTTTTAATTAATATTGATGTCATCTTATTAACATCAAATAACGTCTTTGAGTAATGATTACTAGGACAAATTATGTTTACATTGCCGGTTATATCATCTTCGGGCGATTCTATAATAACTAAGTTGAGGCCTTTCGGAAATAACATGGAATTGTCGTCACAGACAAGATCCCATAGATATCTATAATCAATATCAACATCATTGCTTGAAATAAAGTCTCTATAATTCATGTATGCGCGGCCTATCTTCTTCAGAACTGCAAGTTGAGATGGATCTTTGATATCCATCGATTTATAAATCTCAGTATTTGAAAACTGAGAAATATCTACATCAGCTCCATTATCAAATGTATCGGTCAAATCTCCATTTTGTAGTGTCATGAACCGGTCAATATCAAAAGCATCCAATAAAGCAGTCTTCATTTGGCTAATGGATGGAACCGCTTTTTTTGGCAATAAATCTGCATATATTGCTGCAATCGCACATATGAAGGACTGTTTTATATCTTTTTCAACTCCTAGCCTTATGAGACATGGTGTATTCTTTTTAATGTTTGTATTTTTAGAACTAATTTGACAGACCTTATTGTCTGTATTGAGAAATCTTTGAATAACCACAGGCAAATAGCCAATTCTTCCTGGTTCTAATGGAAACTTCTCTGGACCTTTTACGTATTCATCAAACTTGTCTGTGTCCTTTACCTTTAACTTTTTCTTTTTCGTTGGATTTTGTTCTACTGCATCTCCCTTAGCAACTGGCTCGTCTGCTCGAACTTTATTTCCTACTTCGCATTTTTGTCTCATTTTCTCTTGCTTTCCTGGTACCCAACTCTTATAACAGCAGGGAACACACTTTCCTTCAGGATGTTTATCTGCCTTCATAAAACCTGGGTGTGTCCCAACATACTCACCTTTATCATTTCTATAATAAGAACTATCTAATTGATAAACTCCTCCTCCTGGTGGCACAGAACTTGCGTCGGGTGGTATAATGCTACCATATTTACCAGAATCAACATCTTCTTGCGTAAGTGGAACATTATCTTTCAAGCTCCAGTATCGAGGGCAAATATAATAGTATCTTTCGCCTCCTGGCTCTGATTGATATGATATAGCATTTTCATATGATCCAGGATGCTCCTTATCAGCCTTTTCTTTTTCTTCTTCAGAGAGAATTACAGGCTGTCTTTTAAGATTTGATTGACAACTTCGCGAATACGATTTATAACCAGCAGGAACATTTGTTAAGAACAATGATGGTTGACGAGTCATTAATCTGTTAGAAATTGGATTTGGATTGGATAAACTCATGCCTGTT
>Ga0206682_10000968_pt1 | contig 29235 bp, 22 predicted proteins | sample M240m12015metaG_FD_155444 | JGI IMG/M metagenome (GOLD analysis project Ga0206682, IMG submission 155444) | Ammonia-oxidizing marine archaeal communities from Monterey Bay, California, United States - M2 40m 12015 | ecosystem: Environmental > Aquatic > Marine > Intertidal zone | place: USA...
TATAATTAGTTTAAATAAAGGGAAAATAATGGGTAAAGGAAGAGATGCAAAAAAAAGTGAAAAGAAAAAACCTTTAAAAACAGCAAAAGAGAAAAAGTTGGCTAAAAGAATGAAAAAAGAGGGTAAAAAGTAATTCTCGATTTCTTTTATTAATAAAAATTATCATATTAAAAGGTTTTATACCCTTAGTATTATAATTTATAAAACAATCCTCACAAAGAAAGATTAACTTAAACCTGAGCTATATTAAGTTACATATCTCTTATTTCAAAAATTAAATGATCATCTTCTCGTTCGTGCTGCTATTTTTTTCTTTTGCACTGTAATATGAAAATTAAGTTTAGTTTTTACTTCTATAAGCTAGTTTAAAGAGTGACATTCCACGGCTTAATTAATCAAATATATAAACATTTTGGTACCCTATAATGAGAAAAGAAAATTTTAGAAACATAGCTATAATTGCACACGTAGATCATGGTAAAACAACGCTTGTAGACGCAATGCTGAAACAAAGTGGTACTTTTAAAGCTCATCAAGAAGTTGAAGATAGAGTGATGGACAGTATGGATTTAGAAAAAGAAAGAGGTATCACTATAACTGCAAAAAATACTGCGGTTAATTATAAGGACATTAAAATTAACATAATGGATACTCCTGGTCACGCTGATTTTGGAGGGGAGGTTGAGCGAAGTCTTAATTTAGTCGATGGAGCATTGTTATTAGTCGATTCAAGTGAAGGCCCACTTCCACAAACACGCTTTGTTTTGAAAAAAGCTCTTGAAAGGAATTTCCCTATTATTTTGGTTATAAATAAAATTGATCGTGCAGATGCAAGAATTTCTGAGGTACTTGACGAAGTATACGATCTTTTTATTGATTTAGATGCGAATGATGAACAAATTGATTTCCCTGTTTTATACACAAATGCTAAAGAAGGAATTGCTCATAGAGAGCTTGAAAGTAATTCAAATAACCTAGAACCTTTATTCGATACAATTCTTTCAAGAATTCAAGGTCCAATCGCTGATGATAAAAAAGTACCACAGTTTTTGGTGACAAATCTTGATTATGACCATTACGTAGGCCAAATTGCTATTGGAAGATTGAATAATGGAGTTCTGAAAATGAATTCTTCTTATGCTGTTTGTGGTGAAAAAGGAATCATTCATCATCAAAAATTTTCAGCACTTTATACATTTAAAGGGCTAAAAAAAGTACCTGTTGATTCGTTAGAGGCAGGTGATATTATCGCATTAGCCGGCATTGAAAACATATCAATTGGAGATACAATTTCTAGTAATGAAAATCCAGATCCTTTACCGAGGATAGAAGTTGATGAACCTACGGTTTCTATGCTTTTTTACATAAATAATAGTCCTTTTGCTGGTAAAGAAGGAAAATATCTTACAACAAGACATATCAGCGAACGTTTACAGAAAGAAATTCTTAGCAATGTTTCTCTACAAGTTCATAATACAGATCGTACTGATGTATTTGAAGTTCGAGGAAGAGGCGAACTCCAAATGGCTATTTTGATAGAAACAATGAGGAGAGAAGGTTATGAATTTATGGTTTCAAAGCCTCAAGTAATTACTTTTGAAGAAAATGGTAAAAAGATGGAACCAATGGAGAAAGTTTTTTTAGATATTCCTGAAGATAAAGTTGGCGTAATTACTGAAAAATTATCAGCCAGAAAAGGGAAAATGACCAACTTGCAAAATCATGGAAGTGGTCGCGTAAACTTAGAATTTGCAATTCCTTCTAGGGGGCTTATTGGTTTTAGATCACAATTTATGACAGATACACAGGGTGCGGGCATTATGAATAAATTATTTGACGGCCATGAACAGTGGTTTGGTCCAATACCACAAAGAAATACCGGTGCATTAGTTTCTGATAGGAATGGTAAAGTAACTACCTATGCATGTATTGGAATGGTTGATAGAGGTGAAATGTTTATAAATGTAGGAACAGATGTTTACGATGGAATGATTATTGGTGAGAGAAATAGAACAGAGGACTTAAATGTGAATATCACACGAGAAAAAAAGCTTACAAATATGAGAGCTTCTGGTTCAGATAATACTGTCACACTCCGTCCTCCTAAACAATTATCCTTAGATCAGTCTCTTGAATTCATTGCTGAGGATGAATTAGTAGAGGTTACCCCATTATCTATTAGGTTACGTAAAATGGAGCTAGATCAATCAAGAAGAGCCTCACTAAGGAAAAAAGAAAAGTATAGTTAAAACATTCTACTAAGCAATTTTTTGACTTATACTATTTATCAAATAAAAGAGCATACATTGGCTATTATATTGTTTAATATGCAAGGTCAATACCCACCAATAATTAAAAACTAATAAAAGTTCAATAAATATGACATCAAAAGAAAAGAAAAACCTTAAAAGTACTTTTTCAAATTTTCCATTAAAAAAAGAAATTTTAAAAGCTATAAAAGATTTAAGCTTTGTGAATCCTACCCCAATTCAAGAAAAAGTTATTCCAGTTCTCATGAGCTCAGAACAAGATTTAATTGCAACTGCACAAACGGGTACAGGAAAAACTGCTGCTTTTGGATTACCGGTTTTATCTCTTACAAATGTTAAAAACCTTAAGACGCAAACTCTAATCCTTTGCCCAACAAGAGAATTGTGTATTCAAATTTCAAAAGATTTAAAAAGTTATTCAAAATTTTTAGATGACATAAATATAGTCCCTGTCTATGGTGGTGCAAAAATTGATGTTCAAATGAGATCTTTAAAAAAAGGAGCTCAGGTAGTTGTTGGAACACCTGGAAGAACCAAAGACCTTATTAAGAGGAGAAAATTATCTATCGATTCTATCGATAGAGTAATTTTAGATGAAGCTGATGAAATGCTTTCTATGGGTTTCAAGGAAGATCTAGAATCTATTCTTTCAAAAACACCTAAAGAAAAACAAACGTTACTCTTCTCAGCTACAATGACTAAAAAAGTTAAAGAAGTAACGAAAGGTTACATGAATAATATTAAAGAAATTTCAGTCGCTAGAATGAATGTTGCTTCTGAAAATGTTAAGCATGTTAATTATATTGTACAGGCTCGTGATCGATATGAGGTTATAAAACGGGTCTCAGATATGAACCCTGATATATATGGTATTGTTTTTTGTCGCACGAGAAGAGAAACAAAAGATGTTGCGAACAAACTAATGAATGATAATTATAATGCCGACACGCTACATGGAGATTTATCCCAAGCTCAAAGAGATGATGTAATGAATAGGTTCAGGAAAAGGCAAATTCAAATATTAGTAGCGACAGATGTTGCAGCTAGAGGATTGGACGTAAATGATTTGACCCATGTTATTAATTATAATCTTCCAGATGATTATGAAACATATATCCATAGAAGCGGGCGAACAGGGAGAGCAGGTAAAACTGGAATATCTATAGCAATTATTCATGGTAGAGAGACTCGGAAACTAAAAGAAATCGAGAGGAAACATGGTATTTCATTTAAAAAAGAGTTAGTTCCCAATGGCGCTGATATATGTAAGAACCGTTTATATTCTTTAATTGATAAAATTGAGAAAGTGAATGTTGATGAAAAACAAATTGAACCCTTTTTACCGTATATTTATGAAAAGTTAGATTGGTTAGATCGTGAAAAATTAATAAAACATTTTGTTTCAGCAGAATTTAATCGATATCTATCTTACTATAAAAATTCTACAGATATTAATTTTGATGGATATTCTGAAAGTGATACTAAATCAAGAGGAGGGAACAGGAATAGAAATCGAAGTCGAGGTAGAGGAAGAGGTAGAGGTAGAAATAGAGGTAGAGGTCAAAGCAGTTTTAGAGGAAATAGTAATAAAGGAAGAAATGAAGGTCGCCCTAGGAGAAGAAAGAAGAATAAAAATAATTCCAAATAATTGGAATGAAATAAATTAAGCCTTCAAAAAATCTTCTTTTTTTAATCCTGTTAGTCTTTCGATCCCATTAATTAAATTTAAATACCCCTTTCCGACGATAATAATTGTTGGTCCTAAAACAGCAATATAGCTAACCCAAGTCATCGTGGAGACTTGTTCATTGAAGCCAGGATCCCCAGGATTATCTGTTACGATAAGATAGGCTAGTATGAATTGAATGATAGAACTTATAAAAAATCCTGCAATAAAATAATAACCTGCTTCTGTTGTAAAAGTATCTATTTTATTAAGATTTTCTGAATTTTGATCTTCCTTAATTTTTTCAACATCAAATAATGCTTTATTTAGAATCATTTTATCAAATGTTCTTTTTTTGAATTTGCTTAGAATTATCAAGAAAGATCCGATAATGAGTGGCATAAGTCCTTCTTTTAGAATGAATGATGTTCTGGTTAATCCATATTTCTCTCCAAAGATACCAATTCCTCCGGTTAATAATACATTTACAAAACCTAGTATTGAAATAAAATTGATATTCTTACGATTATATAAGTCAAAAAAGAAATACGTAAAAGGAAATAGTAAAGCAATAAGAAAAGTAAAAGCTTGAATCTCTAAATGGAAATATTGGTTATAATTTTGCAACCAACTTTCACCATTTTTTAATATCATTACTGGGAAAAAAATATTTGCAATTAAACTTAATAAAGGGTTTTCTTTGATATTTTTTTTCTTAAGATCTTTATCCACTTTACCCCTTTTTATTTTTAATGATTACTAGCACTTTATAGCTAATTAATCTAAAAACACTATTTATTTTTTAATAACTATTTAACGTTTTATGAAAGTTAATTGCACATTTGTTTAGTTAATTTGAATATAGAAATATTATGAATGTATGAAGGGTCTTAAAATAAAGATGTTAAAAAAAAATATTTTTACTATCAGTTTAACTAAATATTTTAGATTAATTATTTATGGTTTTATAGTTTTTATCCTTTTTAATTGGAATATCCTATCAAGCTGGTATTTTTATTATTTACATACAAAATATTTTTTGAATTACAATAAAATATTAGAGAGTGTAACTATACTATTTCTAAGTTTTATTTTTTATATCTTTTTTTTATATATTTTTATTATAGCTATAAAATTATTAATAAAAGCATTTAAAGTATTTATTTCATAAAAAGTTTTAAGTAAATAAAAGCTGGGGTCTTACATATAATCTTAAAAAAGTTTAACGGAAAAATAAATTTATATACTTAATCACCAATAACGTTTTTATAATTTTCTGGATCGGTTGCACCTTCAGTATTGAACAATAGTACAGTAGATTTTTTATCTAATCCAATTTTTTTTTTGAAATCAATATGCTTATTCTGTTCACATAAACCTATTAAAGCAGCTAATGCACTTGCACCAGATTCACCTGATTCTATTATTGGGTCATTTTTAAGTGGCTTTGCAAAAGCTTTCATCGATTTTTCGGATAACTTATCAGATATAGACACACAGCCAATCAAGCTACTAGATAAGGTCTTCCACGCTAGAGATGAAACTGACCCGCAGTCTAGACCTGCCATTTTTGTTGATTTTTTATTCTTAATAGAGACTTTTTTCCCTAAGCGAATAGACTCAAATAAACAATTAGATGAATGAGGCTCAACACTGATAAAATACGGAATTTCCTTCCAATTATTTTTTATATAGTAAACAACTGATGCTGCCCAGCTTCCAACTCCTGATTGTAATATTACTAAATCAATTTTTTTATTATTTATTTGTTTTGTTGTCTCATGAACCTGAGTCCAATATCCTTTCATTATATCTAGAGGAATTTCTTCATAGCCAACCCAAGCGGTGTCTTGAACTAAACACCAATTTTTTCTGGTAGATTCCTTATTTGCCATCTGGACAGCTACATCGTAATCTTTATCAATCAAAACAACTTTAGCTCCCTCTGTTTTAATCGCATCTATTCTTGCTGAAATTGTTCCTTTTGGCATATATATTATGGCTTCTTTATTCAATTTTTTTGCCATCCATGCAACTGCACGACCATGATTACCATCTGTGGCAGTACAGAATGTTTTAATTCTAGGGTTATTCTTTATCTGTTTAGACATTGCATAAGATGCTCCAAGTGCTTTAAATGCATTAAGCCCAAATCGATGACTTTCATCTTTTACTAATAATTCTTTTAATCCTAGAGTTCTAGCTAACTCTGGTAACTCGATAAGAGGTGTTTGTTTGTTCATAATTTTTGAATGGAACCTAGCAATCTCTAAAACCTCCGAATTAATATTTTTCTTGAAGCTATTATAGTTTTTAAAATTCTTATTGATTTCTAATTTTAAAGCCATGCATATCTTGTCATACTGATTCTCGTTTTATCATAATTAAAGAATATATTACTTAAAGGGAGCTATTATTAGATCGGAGATAAAAAAGCCAAATAAGTATTCTCATTAATGATGAAAATATAAATACTACATGTATTGGTGTGAATACTGAAATAGACTCGGTAAATATCTGAATATTATATTTAGTTAATAAACCTCCTAATATTCCTCCTATAAAAATAAAGATTCCTCTGTAAAAAACTCTTTTTGAGGATAATTTGATCATATTCTGTCCACGCATATGTTCAAATAAACGATTATCCATCGCAAGTGCCCTCCCACTAAACATCAGCGATGCTAGTGATGCAATAACAAGAGAAGTGGGAAGTTTAAGTTCGGTCGGTAAAAAGTATGTTAATACCCAAAATAAAGGGAATATTGCAATAGAAAAACTTGTCCATCTAATTGTGGTGAAAGTACCAATTTTATCTATTTGTTTACCCCAATATCGAAGACTAAATAGCCCGAGTATTTGACTAACATTTATTAAAATTGCTAATTCAATATAATTAAAATTTTGTTCTCTCAACCAAAATACCATCATCAAGGGACCAGAAATATTAAAAGAAAACTCTGATAATGAATCATATGTTATAAATTTTTTAATGTTAATAAATTTTTTATCATTTAAGTTTATATTTTTTTCTACTTCTTGAATTTCTTCGTAAGGTGGTTCAAATTGTTTGTATAAATAACTGATAGATCCAAAATTTGCAATAAACCCGATTCCGAATATGATTCCAAAACCTATCACTGGATCAGAATCTTTATATGCATTTAGAATGGTTCCTGCGAGTAAAGATGAAATGAGCATGAATATTCTAACGACCTGAGACCTATTACCAAAATATCGCCCTCTCACTCTGCTAGGAACTAAATATCCCATCCAAGATGTCCATGGTGAAATCTGAGATATAGCGATTATAAAGTAAAAGCAAAGAAAAATTAAAAATATGTAAAAGCTATCTGTCTTTACGCCAAAATAGAAAATAACGGGGATAAGCATATTTTGAAAAATTTTTAAGATTACTAAAAGAATTTTTCTAGACCTTAATAAATGAAAAAATGTATTAGCATAATTTTGAAAAATAGAACCAATAAAAATAGGGAGTGTTGTTAAAACAGATATTTCATAACTAGAATATTTTAAAAATTCGAAAAAAGCACCAAAATAAGTTTCAACGGAACCATACATAACAGCCCACCAAGATCCCTCGATAGTAGAGGTTCTTAACGATGACCTAATTGTTGTAGTTTTTCTACTGCTAGGCATAAAAGTTATTTTATGTTTATATTATTACAACTGACAAAAATATTTATCATTATTTTGTTTGGTCTTTTGGAATAAAAAGATTTTTACCTTCAAATTTTTTTGTTCCATTAACATAGCTGTAATACTTTCGACATTCACATGATAAATATTCAATATCAATTGGATGAAACTTTCTTTTTGCTTCAGGCCAATATTCTTGTTGCATTGATATCATCTTATCACATGTTTCATCATGACTATCAAGTTTAAGATGGTTCTGTAAAATATCTAGATATGCAACGGCACCAATACCAGTTGGAACATGACTTTCTGGTTTTATTATATCTGGTCTAAACCATGCAATATCAATTACCGCCATGAAAATCGGGAAATCATTTTCCATTTTTAGTAGTTTATTTATTTTTTTAGTAGCAATAGTTGCATTACAGTTTGAAGCTAATATCGTATCTTTTATCAATACTTTAATATTGTTAAAAAGATATGTTGCAGTTTCAAGTCTATCATATTTACGATTATTCCAAATAACTGGTTCGACAGGATATGCTGTGGTATTGCACCAATTTTTCTCGGCTAAAAGTTTGGTTTTTAGTTTTTCTGATTTAGGCAGGTCTTGATAGCTAAGTTTATCTAATATTTCTTGTTTGTTACACCATCGAGAAAAAAAAACAGCGTGAACCAACTTAGTTAGGTTTTCTTCTAATCCAGAACAAAAGTTAATGATTGATTTACTTCCACGGTCATCTTCTCTAAATACATTTAAAAATCTCCCTTTCTGAAAAATTGGGTCTCTTGACCAAGGTTTTAAAAAATCATTTTCACGATTTTTTCGTACTTGCTCTCTCTCACGGCAAAAATTAAAAAATGAAAGAACAGGATCATCTAATTCTAGACCGACTAGGGCTTCAGCATATGGGTTTTTAGGCAATCTTATTTTTTGAGGTTATTTTTTGCAAAGTATGATGGATTTCATCACTAAAAATAAAACTTATTTCTAATAATATATAACGTTTTAAAAGTGATATATTTACCTGAGGAATGCTAAATTTTGATGATAATATTTATTTAACTATCAAAATTTAGATTACATGACAAATTTTAATTCCCTAGATGATTCTTTAAAAGAGAAGTTTAGATATGAAATAAATTCCCTTGCGAAATCCTTTGGTGGCAAAAGTCATTTTCTCCAATTAATTGAAGAAATTCGATTAGAAAAACCTCATCCGCTCATGTCAAAAAATTCTACATTTCGATTCAGACATGGTACAATAAAGTGGCAAAAAGTATTATACCGAGATAAGGTATACCTACTTATGGATATCCTTAGAAATAATTTAAACGATAGGAATTTGATGTTTGAAAAAGGTAACAAAAGATATAAATCAGTATTGAATCTTTTGAGAACTCTTGGGCCAATGAAATTTAATTTTAAACCAAAAAACAATAATGATGGAGAGGGTTTCACACTACAACCTCTTGAATTAATTGATCAAAAAACAACTCGTATGAACTTTATGTTTGAAGCTGTTTTCTTTTTACCAACGCATGTCGTTAAACAGGTATTTAATGGTCCAAAAAAATAATATATATATCCATAAATTATATAATAATAGAATATAAATATATTTAGTTAAAGTATAAAAGTAGATAAAGATCAAATGATCACATAATCTCATTATATTTGATTTTTATTAATAATAGTTTTTTTAATAAAATAAATTTTAACTAAAATTATCTCAAACATCTTTTAAAAAAAGAATTGATAAAATAAAGATCTTAAAAAAAAATTGAAGAATACTGACAAGCTGATAAGTCTTCTTGATGCAGAAAAAAAAGCAAAAGAATTATTTGATGAAATTCTAGTTAAAAACTTTATTAAATCAGGAATCACCGAAAGCGATTTAAGCTTGAAAATTTACAATCATGCTTTTGAGATGTTCGGAATTAAACAATATTGGCATAAGCGTATTGTTCGTTCTGGTATAAACACACTTTGCCCTTACAGAGAAAACCCAAACAATTTAGTGATACAAAAAGATGATATTCTATTTTTAGATTTTGGTCCAATTTTTAATGGTTGGGAGGCTGATCTGGGTAGGACATATGTTTTGGGCAACGATCCCATTAAATTGAAACTTTTAAATGACGTTGAAGAATGCTGGTATCTTGCACTTGATTATTTCAATACAAAAATAAATATAACTGCCTCAGACTTGTATAACTTTGTTTTTGATTTAGCATTGGAGCGTACTTGGGAATTCGGTAACGAGCATTCAGGGCATCTTATTGGAGCTTTTCCACACTTAAAAATTGATGGAGATAATTTTAAAAGTTATATCCACCCTGAAAATCATATATTATTGAAAGGAGAAAATAAAAATGGTGCTAAATTAAATTGGATTCTAGAAATTCATTTTATTTCACGAAAAAATAATTTTGGTGGATTTTTTGAACAACTATTATTTGAAAAATAAATAAGGATGAGTTAATTAATTTTTAAGATATTTCTTTGAGTGATGAAATGTAAATAAACGTGTTATACCTAAGATGATACATAAAAATTAAAATTATGAAATCCTTAGGCCAAATACCTGAATTTAAGATATTAGAAAAAAAAGAATTACTATGGCTTGAAAGCCAGCTTAACAGTAAAAGGATTTTAGCTGGAAAAACAATTTCACATCAGGGTGAAATTAATAATGACATCATTTTTCTAAATGATGGTATCCTTTCCGCTGTTTATAGTACTGATAAGAAAATTCATATACGGGATTTTTACTTCAGTGGTAATTTTTTTAGAGATTATCAAAGTCATTCAAATCAAGAACCATCAAAATTTTCAATTAAAGCTGTTACCAATTCGGTTATTCAAATAATAACTTATGAAAAGTTGAATGAAATTTTTGCGCGTTTACCGATAATAAAATCTATTTCTGAAGACCTTGATAAAATTGGTTTCATGAATATTTCAAAGAGATTTGAAACGATGTTAATTCTAAATCCCGAAGAAAGATACCTTGAATTAATTCGAGAAAGGCCGTTTTTATTAAATGAAATTCCTCTTTATATGATCGCGTCATATCTAGGAGTAACTGATGTCGCGTTAAGTAGAATCAGAAAAAGAATTTCGAGACCAAATCACTCTATTAAGTAAGGAATTTGATTAACTGTAGTTTTCTCTTTCTTGAAGTGTTAATTCTTATTTTTTTATTTCTTCTAACATTCTTTTTTTTGTTGAGGCCCATGAGCATATTTGACATTTTTTCATGTCATGGTTCCTAGCAGGGCAGTACTCCCGTCCAAAAAAGATTATTTGTAAATGCCGCTTGTTCCAAGATTTTTTATTCCAAAGATGTTTTAGATCTTTTTCAGTCATTTCTACATTTTTTGATTTTGATAACCCCCATCTTGATGCAAGACGATGAATGTGAGTATCAACTGGAAATGCTGGAACATTATACCATTGAGCCATAACTACACTTGCTGTTTTATGTCCTACGCCAGCAAGGCTCTCAAGATAATCCCAATCAGGACGTAATCCACCACCTTCAATGATTTGATCAGCCATTTTTTTTAAATTTTTAGCTTTTGTTGGTGCTAAGCCTATTTCTCTTATAAGGTTTTGAATTTTTGCTACAGGTAATCTGGCCATCTTTTCAGGACTATCTGCCTCTTTAAATAATGCTGGTGTCACTTGGTTTACTTTTTTATCAGTTGTTTGGGCTGAAAGCATTACAGCAACAATGAGTGTGTAAGAGTCTTTATGGTCTAAAGGAACAGGTGTTGAAGGATATAGCTTATCAAGGAATAAACCAATCTTTTCGGCCTTTTGTTTTCTATTCATGTGTTAACTAGAGAATGTTTTTGGAGAAAAAATTGAAAGCATGTCAAATATAGTTTCCCAATTAAATTGTTAAGTTGAAAAATAATATTTTTACTTTACTATATATAGAATTAGTTTTTATTTTAAATTATAAGTAATAAGTAAATAAAGTCATTACAGTGGCTTAATTAAAGAACTAAGGTATTAAATTAATGAAAATAAAATCTTTTATACTCCTTTCAACACTTTTTTTATTTCTAATAAGCTGTCAGAGCAACCTTGAACCAGTAGGTCTCTCAGATGGTGAGATTGTTTTGATGATTCAAGAATCAGACAAACTAGAAATTCCATTGGACCAAATACCCCAGAGCTCGATCAATACCATTCATTCTGAATATGATACATACATTGATATCTCAACAAAAAAAGCTATTGGGGTTGGCTATCAAGTGGAACTAGCAGGTTTAGGACACTTTTCAGGCTATAAAAATGATGTTTATTTTTCAGAAGATGGTAGAGAACTGAACCCAAATGACTGGGGAAGAAAAAGACGTGGTTTTATTAGAGATATTGATCGTAAAAATAATAATTGGGGCTGTTTTGAAATGATTTACCCCGTTTCTTTTGATATGCCTGATGGTTCTGTTCTAAGTATTTTGAGTGATGATGAAGAAGGCTGGTCTAGTATCAAAATTTGGTATGAGTCAAACCCTGTCTCAGAAATAAAACCTGAAATTCGGTTCCCTTTAGTACTCTTTTTTGAAGAGGAGTCCATTACGGTAAATGATAAAGATGAATTGAAAGATGTTTACTTAGAGTGTAGATATGATAAAATGAAAGAACGAAATGAAATACACAGGCAGAAGTGTTTTGACTTAGTTTACCCTATTTTTTTTATAATGCCTGATGGATCAAGTCTGGTTATCAATAATGATGAAAATGGCTGGGGAGATCTTAAAACATGGTATCAGGAGAATGCTGGATTTAATGAAGAAAAACCTGAGTTCCAATATCCTGTAGATGTAGTAATTCAAGATGATCAAATTTTAATAATTAATTCAGAAGCAGAGATGATTGAATTAAAGAACGAATGTCGAAACGATTGGGAATATTAAAAATTAGTACACTAGGTTTAGAGGCAATAAAATATAATTTATCTAAAACCCCACAAGAGTGGGGTTTTTTATTTTAAAATAGCAAAATATGCCTAAAATAATAGTACTGTTTGCTGTTTTCTTTTTTAGCCAGGCTTTAACTCGTAATGTTATTGGATATTATCCTCAATGGGTAATTAATTCTCTTCCTTTAGATGAAATTGAATTTGATGTTGTAACGCATGTTATCCATTCATTCGCATGGCCAAATGAAGATGGTAGTATTTCTTCTTATGATGGAATGTTTGGAAGCGGCTATAGCGATATTGTTCATAGTCAGGATTCTAAATTTATTCTTAGTTTAGGTGGTTGGGGTAATCATGCTGGTTTTGAAGCAATAAGTGCTAATGAAGAATTAAGGGAGTTGTTTATTTACAACCTTACCGGTGTATTACTCACGAATGGATATGATGGAATAGATTTGGATTGGGAATTCCCTGATTCAGAAAATGATAGAGAAAATCTTAATTTATTAGTCTCTGAAATAGATTCCATCTTTAATATAATCAATCCAGAATGGTTAATCTCAATGGCAATCCCTGTAACCCATTGGTGGGGGCAATGGCACGACTTTGAATATTTAAATAATCACATAGATTTTTATAATGCAATGACTTACGGAACACATGGTAATTGGTCGAGTCACGCAGGTCATTTATCTCCTCTGTACCCTTCGCCTCCGGGTGATCCTGATGGATCATGCCATTCGAATATGGTTTATTTACACAATACAAGAGGTATCCCCAAAAATAAAATAAATATGGGAATTCCATTTTGGGGAATTAATTGGCAAGCCTCAAGCATTAATCAGAATTTTACAGGAACAACATCAGATGTAATGTATTATGATATTCCAGAATTAATAGGAAATGGTTGGAGTTATTTTTGGGATGAAGATGCATTATGTCCATATTTACAAAAAGATGATGGAACTCAAATCATAACATATGAAAATTCAGAATCGATTAGGCTGAAATGTGAATATGCATTGCAAGAACAACTTGGAGGAGTCATGATTTGGGCTCTCTCATATGACAAGACGGAGAATGGTGAGGAGCTACTTTCTTCAATAAATCAAAACTATTTATCAAACATTGATAATAATGTTCTATTATTACCCGAATCTTTTTCAGTTAAAACATACCCAAATCCATTTAATCCATACTGCAGAATAGATATTGTCACAGAGGAAAACAAGTTTTTACAAATAGTTATATATGATATAAAAGGACACCAGATTGAGGTTTTAAATAATAAATTTCTTGAAAAAGGGTCATACAAATTTGAATGGAATGCATCAATTTACTCTACTGGAATATATTTTATTTCAATAAAAGATAGAGATAAAACGGTAGTAAAAAAAATAACTTTAGTTAAATGATTCCGAAGGATTAAAAAAATAAATATATAAACGGATAAATTATGATTGAAAAAATTATAAATAGAACTTCACACAAAAATTTAGATGAACCAATTCCGTCTGAAAGACAAATGGCTAAGGTTTACAAAGCGGCACTTAGGGCACCTGACCATGCTTCTTTAAAACCCACAAAATTTATAGAGGTAACAGGGAAAGGTCTGGATAAATTATCAAAGATTTTTGAGAAATATGTTTTGGAAAGTGGAACCGAAATAGAAAAAAGTAAAATTGATAAATATATCAATGCGCCATATAGAGCACCAATGATAATTATATTAGTTACTGAGAAAAAATTTCATCCTAAAGTTCCAGAAATTGAACAAATGTTATCTTCTGGCGCTGCGGCGCAAAATATTTTACTTGCTTTAGATTCACTTGGTTATGGAGCGATATGGCGTACGGGGATTTTTGCATTAAATGATAAACTAAATAAATATTTTAATTTGAACTCTAATCAAAAAATCATTGGTTATATCTATGTTGGAACAGTTATTGGAGATAAAAAAGAAAAAATATCTGTTGATATATCTAAATTTGTTTCCAGATGGGGTTAAAAAAATAATATGATATTTTTAAATCAGAAAAAGTGGCACAGTTTTACTAAAAAAAATCTTTTTCTAGGCAATGCTATTTGTACTTTTTTTTTACAGCAAACCAATCTTTTTTGCCAAGTTAATAATACTAAACCATCTTTTACTTTTTCTGAAAATCGTCAAGATTATTCTTTAATATGGAGCGATGAGTTCAATTACGATGGTGAAATAGATACTAATAAATGGTTCCATCAAACTCAAATCCCTAATGGTCTAAGCTGGTTCAATAATGAGATTCAACATTATACAAATAGAATAAAAAATTCTTATGTATCGGGGGGTACTCTTAAAATTATTGCACAAAAGGAAAATTATACTGATCAAGAAATTATTAAAAACTTTACATCGGCTCGGATAAACTCCAAATTTTCATTTACATACGGACGTGTGGAGGTAAAAGCAAAGCTTCCCAGTGGGATTGGTGTCTGGCCCGCAATATGGATGCTAGGTAAGGACATTGATGAAAAAGGTGCTTACTGGCAAACAAAAGGATTTGGAAAAGAATCTTGGCCTCAGTGCGGAGAAATAGATATCATGGAACACTGGGGGTTGAATCAAGACTATATCCAAAGTGCACTACATACGCCATCAAGTTTTGGAAATACAAAAAACATAGGAGGTAGATTGGTGAAAAATACTAACAAAAATTTTAACGTATATAGCCTTGAGTGGTCACCTCAAAAAATGGTTTTTAGTGTTAACGACGTAATACACTATGAATATAATCCCTTAAAAAAAAATAGAGAAAATTGGCCATTTAATTCTGAGCAATATTTAATCCTAAATATTGCAGTTGAGCCAAATATCTCTTCTGATTTTATAAGGGATCAATTGGAAATTGATTATGTCCGAATTTATCAAGTCAAATAAAATAAAATGATCAGATTATTAAATAAATAAAAGCTAGTTTAATGAAAAGAATAATTTTATTCAATATTGTCATTTTATGTTCATATTTAAATGCACAAGTTTTCGAAGGTTTAACTCTGTATTCATCCTTTTCTGATTCATTAAAGAAGACTTTTCTTATTGATAATAATGAAAATATTATCAATTCGTGGACTCATGATAACGCGCCCGCTTCACATCCTTATTTATTACAAGATACTTCAATCATTTATCCATACAAAGTTTCTGAACCGTACCTCGATGGCAATGTTGGAGGTGTGGGAGGTGGAATAAAGAAACTCTCAAAAAATGGAAATGTTGAATGGGATTATGAATTCTCAGATTCTCTTTACCAACATCATCATGATATTGCAGTGCTGCCTAATAAAAATATTTTGATAATTGTATGGGAAATAAAAAGTGCTGCTGAAGCGGTTTCTGTAGGAAGACAAAACATCGAGAGTGAGTTAAACGAAATTTGGTCTCCAGCAGTAATTGAATTCAACCCAGTGAATGGTGATATCGTCTGGGAGTGGCATATTTGGGATCATTTGATACAAGAAGTAGATAGCTCGCTTCCTAATTATGGTTTTGTGAAAGATAATATTCAACGGATGAATATAAATTATGGTGCTATTGGTAGTATTGATGGGGCAAATGGTGATTGGATGCATATTAATTCGATTGATTATAATCCTTCTTTGGACCAAATTGTATTATCTTCAAGAAATATGAATGAACTATACGTGATTGATCATAGTACAACTACTGAAGAGTCTTCTGGCAGTGTGGGTGGTGAATATGGAAAAGGAGGCGATTTTCTATTCAGATGGGGAAATCCAGAGGCATATAACATGGGAAATGAGGAAGATAGGCAATTCTTTGGTCAGCATGATGTGAGGTGGGTTGAGAATAGTGAATTCGGCACAAACCATTTTTCACTTTTTAATAATGGTGTAGGAAGGCCAGAAAGTAATTACTCTACTATAGATTTTGTAATTCCATCCGTTGATAATCTGGGAAATTATTTATTTTCAGATAATTCTATATTTTTACCTGTAACATTACATACGATTTATTCTGAGGCTGGGTTTTATTCTGGCCGCCAATCTAGCGCACAATATTTAGAAAATGGAAATATTTTAATAACTTCATCAGCAGAGAAACGGTTTTTTGAAATAAATAATAGCGGATCTATTTTATGGGAATATAATCTTGAACAAAGTTATTTTATAAATAGGTCATCGAAATATTCATTAGATTATTTTACAGAATTATCAAATGAATTTGGCGAAAATAAAAAATCACAAAATATTTTTCGATCTCAAAATAAACCTAATCCATTTAATCCAATAACTTCAATCAGCTATTATTTACCCTCCAATCAAAAGGTTAACCTCACTATTTATGATACAAGAGGGAATGCAATAATAACATTAATAGATAAAAAAGAAGATAAAGGTATAAATAGTCTTCAATGGAATGCAAAAAATCATTTAGGTAAAAGAGTGCCTACTGGTATATATTTTTATAAAATTGTAACTGAACAATTTTCTGAATCAAATAAGATGATATTTCTTAAATAAAGTTATAGTTCTAATGAATTTTTATATTTGTATAAAAGTATCATTGTAAAAATTTTTACAAGAAACTTAAGTAGCCCAAAAAACAATTAATGGTTTTTTTATTTTAATGGAAGAAGAAATCAAAATTAGAAATAATATAATAGATAGAACATCGAACATATTGAAAATTTTTTTGGTGTATAAACCCAACTAAGAAATAAAGCAGGCTTAATCTCTAAATGTATATACAAGTTTTATGTATTTATTTTAATAATTATGTAACTTTATCACAGAATGTCAGAACCTATCCATAAGCTTGCAGTAATAGTTTTTACCGATATAGTTGGTTTTACAAAATTAACTTCTGAGGATCAACAAAAAGCAAGTGATTTACTCGATTTACAAAGAAATGAATTTCGCCCACTTGTTAAAGCGTACCAAGGAAAATGGGTAAAAGAAGTTGGCGATGGCCTTATTCTAACTTTTGATACTGTCCAAAAAGCAGTCCATTGTTGTATCAAGATCCAAAAGAAAGCAAAAGATATTGATGATCTGAATTTGCGAATTGGAATTCATCTCGGTGAAATACTTGAAAAAGAAAATGATATTATTGGCGATGACGTGAATATTACAGCACGTATAGAGCCTTTTTCAGCAACTGGTGGTATTGCTATCTCTAATAAAATAAATGATGCTCTTATTAGAGAATCAGAGTACAAGACAAAATATCTTGGAAAACCCAAACTTAAAGGTGTTGGACAAACGGTAGAGGTTTACTGCATCATCTCCCATGGTTTACCTCCAACAAATCTTTCAAAAGTATCTGCAAAACTTGAGAAAGAAAACAAATTTTTAATTCCAGCTATTTCTTCTTTCATTGTTCTTTTAATTGCAGTTTATTATTTGTTTTTCATGAAACCAAATATTGAGTCTATTGCGGTGTTATATATGAAAGTTTCTGGTGGTGAAGATCTCAGCTATATTGAAGCTATAACCGAGGACCTTATTTTTGATTTATCAAGTTCTACAAATGGTCTGCTTAAAGTCTCCGAACCAGCCTCCGTAAAAAAATATAAAAATAATGATTTAGAGTTTAAAGAGCTTGGTCAAAAACTAGATGTAAAATTTATTTTTCAAAGTAGTATTCAGCCAGACGGTGATGGATTTAATCTTAGATGTAGACTTGTTGAAGCAAAAACAGGCGAGGATAGATTTATAAATAAGTGGTTTATTGAAAGCCAAAATCTTCAATCAATCGTTGGTGTACTTGCTGAAAATATAATTGATGAATTAGAGGTGGATAAAAAATCGGATATGGTTGCACAGCAATATGATCCCAAAGCATATGAGCTATATCTTAAGTCTAAAACTTTGTTTGCTAGGAGTAAGAGTTCTGAAGATTCAGAAAATTCAATTGAAATGATGTTAGAAGCTACAAGAATCGATAATAATCTTATAGGTGCTAAGCTTTTTTTAGGATTGATGTATGAAGAATCAAGAGATTATGAAAATGCTAATAAGTTGTATAGTAGAGCATTGTCTCAGAGCAAAACAATTGGTGATAATGCGATCATTGCGGAAGCTCTAAGAAAGCAAGGTAAGCTTTCAAGAAAAGAAAAAGACTTTGATGGTGCAATTGAAAAGTTTAATGAATCGCTTTCAATAGCAAAGGTCATGAATGATAAAAATGCAATGGCAAAGACTCTTAATAGTATAGCAATCTTATATTACCGTACTGATAAAAAAGAAGAGGCATTGCAAAATTGGTTAGAGGCTTTGAAAATTGCAGAGGAGTTTGATGATAAACTTAAAACATCTAAATATTTAAATAACCTAGGTATCTGGTATGAGGATGATGCCAACTTCAGCAGATCCATTGAGTATTATAATAAAAGTCTAGTTATAAAGGAAGAATTGGCTGATAACAGAAATTACAGTAAGACATTACATAATCTTGGGCAAGTATATTTTGAAATGGGGGATTATGTGAATGCAATAGATCACTACAATAAAAGTATTGAAATGAAAAATGAATTGAATGATTTAGTTGGACTTAATAAATCTATCTTAAATAAGGCCAAATCATATTTCTTCCAATTAGATTATGATAATTCTATGAAAGAAATTAAAGCAGCAATAAAATTATCTAAAAAATTGAAGAGAGATAAATTAATAGTAGAGAAAAATAGATTTCTAGGGATGATTTATTTTCATCAATCAATGTATGACAGCTCCCTCTTTTATTTAAACAAAGTTGAAAAGTTGTATGGGAAAGTACCTCAAAAGTCCGCTACCGTGATGCCTTTTATTGCGGCCTCCTTATTTCAAAAAGGTGACAGGAGTAATGCCGAAATAAAGTTGTTGGAGTTTAATAAAATTATTGAAGAAAATGATTTAAAAGAGAGCGATATTATTTTAGTTAATTGGTCTGCATATACCATTTATGATTCTTTAGGGGAATCAAAGAAAGCTAAAAATTCTCTTGAAAATGCTTACTTTGAAATTAAATCAAAATCTAAAGAAATTAAAAATAAAGATGACAGAAATCTATACCTGAGTACTGAAATTAATAAAAATATTTTAAATAAATGGGAAGCTATATAGCTTGATTAAAATTTATTTGAATTAATTTGTTATTATAATTAGTTTCACTTTAGGCTCATAAACGGTTTTTTATTGAGAACTAATCTCAAAAAATATTTTTATAGAAATAAATAAGGGGCAAGTTATGTATAAGATATTAACCATCATACCACTCTATTTTTCTTTTCTTAATGCTACCATTATCAATATACCATCTGAATTTGCAACAGTTCAAGAAGGTATAGACGCTGCAAGTACAGGAGACACTGTTTTAATTGCTCAAGGTACTTACCATGAGAATCTTTTTCTTGAAAAAGAAATTGTACTAGCCAGTAATGCTATATATGATGAACTTTCCTCCGAATGGTTATTGAATGAAAATATTGTTAATACAATTATCAGTGCTCCCTCAGAGCCTGTCAACTCTAAATTTGGAAGCTGCCTTGTTATTCGTAACAGCCAAGAACTTATTGAACCTTCAATCTTAGGGTTAACTTTCTCAAATGGTCAAGGTACCTCTATGAGAATGGTTGATTGCGCTGAAACTGCAGATAAATCATCTAAGATGAAAGCTGGTGGAGCAATACTTATTTTTAAAGCTTATCCTAAAGTTCATTATAATAGATTTGTTGAAAATGGGCCTTCTGGACCTCAAATGGGCGGTGGAAACACAGCAACAAATTCAATTGCAGATGGTGGAGCTCTGGCACTTTTTGATGATGAAGATATTGAATTTGATGAAGATAGATCTAGTACTTTTCAAAATACCGCAATAAACAGAAATAGACCAACAAGTGTAAGTCTTCAAAATAATTATTTTTCAGGTAATAGTAGTTCTAATGGTCAAAATATTTATTCCGCAGGATATGACGGTTCGATTGATGTTAGTAATAGTCACTTTGATAATATTGATTGTTCTACAAATGAGGTAAATGATTTCATCCTAACTAGTTATAATGAAGATGCAGAATTTGTTCAAGAAAATATTTATGGTGTTTGTATCGAGGAAAATACATTTTACATTTCCTCAAATGGTGATGATTCAAATATGGGAACTGAATCTGAACCATTCCTTACCATTGGTAGGGCTTTAGGTCTTGTGAAAACAACTGGAGAGACTACAATAATTCGTGTTCTAGAAGGGCTTTATTCTCCTTCAACTACAGGTGAGAAATTTCCTGTTACTCTTCCGGATAATGTCCATTTAATTGGTTCAAGCTCAGAGACTACTGTGCTAGATGCAGAAGCAAGTATTGATAATCAAAGAAGAGTAGTCTTAGTTGAAAATTCAGAAAATGTTATGGTCTCAAATTTCACGTTAACCGGTGGCTTTGATGAAGAGTCGGGTTGTCATGGCGGCGGCGGTTTATCTCTAATCTTTCCAGATGCAGATCCAAATGGTGATATGTACAATACGAATGCGGTATTTGAGAATTTAATCATTAAAAACAATCATGCCTTCGTTGGTGGAGGAATATCTGTTTTTAGACTATCAGGTGCAGCATTTGAAAATATTGAAGTCTTAAATAATACAGCTGCTTATATGGGTGGAGGAGTTTTTCTTCAAAAAGGAGTGGCTGCATTTAAACAAATGGTCATTGCCGAAAATGAAAATGGATATCAGCAACAAGGAAGGCAGGGAGGTGGAATGATGTTTGCTTTCTCTGGTGGAACTCTTGAAGATGTAATCATAAAAGATAATATAACTGGAGATAGTGGTGGTGGTTTATGGATCAATAATGGGATTGGTCTAACTTTTGATAAAGTTACCATTACTAATAATACTAGTACATATAATGGTGCAGGAATCGTTTTAATGCAATCTGAACCAATCGGAATGACAAGAACTACAATTGCTAATAATCTTCTAGCTGGTGATGCTAATGGTAATGTTGGGCAAGGGGACGGAATGTGGTCAATGTTTACTAATGTCGCAATCTCAAATTCAATCTTCTATGGTAATACTGGTACCGGTAATGAGGTAGTCAGAATGGGTGGAGATTATTTTTATATGGTCTATAGTTTGACAGGAGATGAAGCTAATTATAGTGATTATTCTCTTGGAAGTATTACAGGAAATCCACTTTTTGTTGATGCTGAAAATGACGATTATTCATTGCAAGATGATTCACCATGTATTGATGCTGGTACTGTTGAACTCAGTTTTGAAGGGAATGAATATTATATAGATGATTATTTTGGATTAGCACCAGATATGGGTTCTCATGAATGGGTTTTACCATCTGTTAATAATGTTTCTATTTTCGTCGCTGCTAGCTCAATAACACTTACTTGGGATGTTTATTCTGATCCTGAATTACAATATTATGCAGTTGAATATTCTACTGACCCAGAGTTCATAAATGATGTTGAGTCAATATTTGGGACAGAAAACTATCTTGTATTGGACCAAGATGATTTGGAATATGATACAGAATATTTTTTTAGAGTACTTGCTTTTACTAATTTCTGGAGTCTGCCTTCTAATATGCTTTCAGGAACTCTAGAATTTCTAAAAATAAATAATGATAATGAGTTACCAATATCTTTCTCTCTAAATCAAAACTATCCAAACCCATTCAACCCAACAACAAACATAAACTACAGCATTCCATCTGATGACTTCGTTACAGTGACTGTTTACAATGTAATGGGTGAAAAAATTAAAACGTTATCAAATGGTTTCGCAGCTTCAGGCCATAAATCTGTAAAGTGGAATGCTCAGAATGAAAGAGGACAAGAGGTTAGTGCAGGGTTGTATGTTTACACTATAGAAGCAGGTGACTTCAGAGACACTAAAAAGATGCTATTCTTGAAATAATCTTTTTTCAACTATTAAAAAAACCCTGCACTATATTTTGCGGGGTTTTTTTTTATACTAAACTAACGATTGGAGGAGAGAAATCGATATGAGTCTTGTTATAAAAAATATATCAAAAACGTATGATAATGGTGTCCAAGCACTGAAAAATGTTAATCTTGAAATTAAAAATGGTATGTTTGGTCTTCTCGGACCAAATGGAGCAGGTAAATCAACTTTAATGAGGACTATTGCAGCTTTGCAAGATTCTGATAGTGGCACCATAAATTTCAGAGAAATAAATGTTTCAGAAGATAAACAAAAATTGAGAGAAATATTGGGTTATTTGCCTCAAGAATTTGGAGTGTATCCTAAAATATCTTGTTATGAGCTTTTAAATCACATGGCTGTTATGAAAGGTGTTGTTAATTCTAAAATCCGTAAGGATGTAGTAGAATCCTTATTACATCAAACCAACTTATGGGAAGCAAAAGACAGAAGTCTTGGAACATATAGTGGAGGAATGAAACAAAGATTTGGTATTGCCCAGGCATTAATTGGAGACCCTAAACTGATTATTGTGGATGAGCCAACAGCAGGTTTAGATCCAATGGAACGAAATAGGTTTCATAATCTTCTTAGTGAGATAGGTGAAAATGTAGTTGTAATTCTGTCTACCCATATCGTTGATGATGTGAGGGATTTATGTAATGATATGGCGATTATTCTTGATGGAGAGGTTAAGGTTATGGGTGAGCCAATAAATTTGATAAAGGCATTAAATGGTAAGGTCTGGAAAGGCTTAGTGAATAAAAAAGATGTGCCGAAAATAGAGCAAGAGAATCAAGTAATCTCTTCCAAATTACATATGGGTAAAGTTCAAGTTAGAATTTTCAGTGATACACCAATTGATGATGTTTTTGAAAAAGTTGATGCCGAAATTGAAGATTTATATTTCTCAACGATTCATGGTCTAGACATTAATGGACCTGAATGACATGTGGAAGCATATTTTAAATTTTGAGTTAAAACTTGGTATAAAGAAAACATCTTTTTCCGTTTATTTTTTAGTTTTTTTTAGTTTGGCTTTTCTTATTGTCAATGTTTTAGGCGGAGCATTTACGGGCGCACGCATTGTTATTGGTAATGCAAATAATCATTTAAATGCACCACTGGTAATAGCCGAATTACAAACATTGATTAGTATGATTGGAGTATTGATTTCCGCTGCAATATTTGGTAATGCTGGATATAGAGATTTTGAGTTTAATACTCATTCTTTATTTTTCACAAAACCAATAAAACCATCTGATTATTTTTTAGGCCGATTTACTAGTTCCTTCATTCTTAGTGTAATCATTCAAACTGGTTTTTCTTTAGGCCTTCTTGTTGGTTTTTTAATGCCTTATCTTGAAAATGACGCGTTTGGTCCTTTTAATTTATATGCCTATTTACATCCTTTTATTATTATGGTCATACCAAATATTTTTATGGTTGGTTCACTTCTTTTCACGATCGCGATACTAACACGTAGGATGCTGCCAACTTATATGGCATCTGTTGTATTGTTATTTGGATATTTAAGCACTGGAACCTTCACAAGTGAAATCGAAACACGATGGATTGCTACCCTTATTGACCCTTTTGGGGGTGAAGCCATTGGTGATGCAGTTAGGTATTGGACTCAAGTCGAACAAAATGAAAATTTTATCCCATTAACAAAATGGCTATTACTCAATAGAGTGTTATGGATTGGTATCGGTGGAATTTTTTTGGTGTTTGGTTTATTAAAATTTGATTTTAGACATCCAAATCCTGCAAAAGTCAAAAAGGGAAGTACTAAATTACCAGAGGAGCCAGGTGATCTCGTAATAAAAACAAAAAATATAAGCTATACCCCTATTTTTGGAAATGGAACTCTTTGGCTTCAGTTCAAAACTCAGGTAATTGTTGAGATTAAACGTGCTTTTCGCGATCCTTATTTTTTAGCTATTGCTGGAACTGCAGCAGGTTTTTTATTATTAAACCAACAATCCATAGGCAAAGCTTATGGAGTAAATACTCTTCCTGTGACAGATACGGTAATCAATATTTTAAGTGGTTCATTTGCCCTTTTTATGTTGATCTTGATTACTTTTTATGCTGGGCAAATTATTTGGAGAGAGCGTGAATTAAAAGCCGATCAGATCATGGACTCATTACCAATTCCTAATTGGATTCCATTAGTATCCAAGTTAGTAGCACTTATATTGATTCCAGGTATAATGCTATTCATTTTAATGATCATTGGGCTTGGAGTTCAAACTTGGAGAGGGTTCTATGACTATGAAGTCCATCTTTACTTGAAAAAATTATTTATTCTTGATTGGACAAATTATAGCTTACTGTGTGTCCTTGCTTTTGCAATTCAAGTTATTGTAAATCATAAATACTTAGGCCATTTTATTATGATCCTTTATTTCTTGTTTGGTATGTTTTCAGGACAATTAGGATTAGATCATTCTTTATATGATTATGGATCAGGTTCAGGAGCTCCTTATTCGGATATGAATGGTTTTGAACCTTATGTTTGGAGACTGTTCTGGTTTAAAGCTTATTGGATATCCTTTGCTGTTTTACTTGTATTTTTAAGTAATCTATTTTGGAGTCGTGGGCTGATAGGTTCTTTTAAATCGCGATGGAATATTGGGAAAAAACGATTGAGTGGTCCCATTAGAAGTGGAATGATAACCTTCAGTTTACTTTTTATAGGGATTGGAGGTTTTATTTTTTACAATACAAATATAATCAATGAGTATCATCCGCCAAAATATTGGGAGAAACGAGCAGCTGAGTATGAAAAAAAATATAAAAAGTTTAAAAATGTAGACCAACCTAAAATCATTGGAGTAGATGGAGAGGTTCATCTGTTTCCGAAAGAATCTCGATTAGAGTATTCTGGTAGCTATAAAATGAAAAATAAAACAAGTGAATCTATTGATACTCTCCACTCTAATTTTAATAGAAATGCTTCCTTTAACACATTTATTTTTTCAGTACCAAGCCAAATTGTTTTCACTGATAGTACTTATGGTTGGAATATGTTTGTTTTTGATCCACCAATATTACCTGGAGAAGAATTCTCTATTGACTTTACAGGTTCTCGTAGTCGCAATGGCTTCTCTAATAATGGTGTAGATAGAACTATAATTGAAAATGGAACTATGATTTGGAGTAATGAGCTTTTTCCTTCTTTTGGATACGATCCTGGAAGAGAGCTAAGTAATAAGCGAGCTAGGAAAAAATATGGGCTTTCAGAAGAGCAGGATCCAATGTTAAAGTTTGACGATGTTAATGGAAACAAACATGGAATACTAGGTGATGATGCAGACTGGGTAGATTTTGAAATGATTCTTAGTACAGACGTTGACCAAATTGCAATGACTCCAGGTTATCTTCAAAAAGATACAATTAAAGTTTTAGATGGTGTAGAAAGAAGATTTTTTCACTATAAGATGGATCAAAAAATTCATAATCTATTCGCATTTGTTTCTGCACGTTATGAAGTTTTACAAGAAGATTTTAACGGCATCAGTTTAGAAGTTTATTATCACAAAACACATAATTATAATATCGATAAACTAATGGATGGAATGAAAAAATCTATTGAGTATTATTCTGAAATATATGGGCCATATCCTTATAGACAATGTCGTATTCTAGAAATACCTAAGTATGCTAGTTATGCGGCTTCCTTTCCCAATACAATTCCATTCTCTGAATCTATAGGTTTTGTTATGGATGTGGATCCAAATGATCCTGAAGATTTAGATATGCCTTTTTGGGTCACAGCTCATGAAATGGGTCATCAATGGTGGCCACATCAAGTAGCTGGTGGCAATGTGCAGGGTTCCGCATTCCTATCTGAAGGTCTTTCTGAATATTCAGCTGTTTCTCTTTTAGCGCAAGATAAAGGTGAAAAACAACTCCGTAAATTTCTTAAATATGAACTAGATAAATATCTAGAGGGTCGTGCGTTTGAACAGAAATATGAACCATCTATCATTCAAGCAGAAGGACAAAGCTATATACATTATAATAAAGCAGGTTTGACTATGTATACATTGTCAGATTTCATAGGTAAAGAGACTTTTAATAGGGCACTTGGTAATTTTATTGAAAAATATAGATATAAATCAGACCCTTATCCTAATATTGGACAATTCATAAATAGCATAAGAGCCGAAACACCAGATGACCTCCAGTACCTTATAACGGATACATTTGAAAAAATCACACTTTATGAAAATAAAGCAAAAAGTGCTTCTGCTATTTTTAATGATGATAGCACATATACTGTAGAAATTGAAGTGGAAGCAAAGAAAGTGTATTCAGATAGTTTAGGAATTCAATCAGATGGAGAACTTAACGACTGGCTAGAAATCGGTATTATAGGTGAGGTATTAGTTAACGGAAAAATTAAAGAACTTCCTATCTATTTAGAAAAAGTTCTGATTACAGACTCCATTACAAATTTTCAAGTAAATGTGAAGGAAAAACCCCTCAAGGCTGGGATTGACCCTATGCATAAATTTGTGGACCGTGATTCAGATGATAACCTCATTAGTGTAAGTATTCTGAAAGAGAATATTGATGAAAACGAAAAAGCATTTAGAGAATTAATTAGACAGGGACTTGAAGAGGGAAATATGAATTTAAATGTTCCGGATAATATTGATGAAAATCGTGGCATGGAAATTATCAAGCAGGAAGTTGCAAAAAAATTTGGTGGGGATGTTGAAATAAAGACAACAAATATTGATAAAAGCGATCAATAAAAACAAACAACTATTTTCTAATATTGTACCTTATATAAAAAAATGAAGCTAAAAATTGTAAAAACTAGACTAATATTTTGAATTTTATTTTCATTATTTTTCAATTTGTAGTTCCTCAACATCTTTTATCTCAATTAGTTGGAAAACTTGCTGCTACTAAAAACTTTAAATTAAAAAATTATTTGATATCGTATTTTTTAAAAAATTATGATATTAATATGGCGGAAGCTGAGATCGAGAACGCTTTTGATTTTGAAACTTTCAATCACTTCTTTACAAGAAAATTAAAAAAAGATGTACGCCCCATTTCTTCAGAAAATAATGTAATTATTGCACCTGCAGATGGGGTAGTAAGTCAAGTTGGTATAATTAAAAATGGAGAGGTTTTTCAGGCTAAAGGTAAAAGCTTTAACCTTTATGATTTTCTTGGAAGGAATAAAAATATTTCAGATAATTTTTTGAATGGTTCTTTTTCAACAATCTATCTTTCACCAAAAGATTATCATCGTATTCATATGCCATTCGCAGGAACTCTTAGGAGCATGGATTACATTCCAGGGAATTTATTTTCTGTTAATCCTGTAACAGTTGAAAATGTTAATAATCTATTTGCTCGTAATGAACGATTATCCTGTATTTTTGATACAAATAATGGTCCTATGGCTGTAGTCTTAGTAGGCGCAATGATTGTAGCAGGTATTCGAGTCAAATGGAGAAACACCCCATTTATAAAAAATAAAAAAATACAGCATTTTGAATATCCTTTGAAAGGTGAGGGGTCTGTTCATCTTAAAAAAGGCGATGAATTAGGACGGTTTTTGTTAGGATCCACTGTAGTCATTCTTTTTCCTAATAAAAAAATAAATTGGAATAAAAATATTAAGGTTGAAACAAACCTGAAAATGGGGCAGTCAATAGCTCAAACTTCTTCTTGATTTTATTACCCCAGGCGACCCATTTGATAATCCTCAAAAGCTTGAAGTATCTCAGCTTTGGTATTCATGACAAAAGGTCCTCCTCTAGCTACAGGTTCATTTAAAGGGGCTCCTGCAACGAGTAAAAATCGAGTATTATCTTTTTTAGAAATGGTTTCTAAGTCACCTAAAGTATTCATCACGGCTAGATTCCCTTTTTCTATTTTTTCATGAAAAAATAATTCTCCCTCATAAACATATATAAAACAATTCCAATCTTCTTTTATTGTGGCAGAAAAAGTTGCATTTTTATCTAACCTGATATCAAAATAAGACATTCCAGTATGAGGCTTTCCAGGGCCTTTCACATTTAAAAAATCACCGGAAATTATTTTTACATCCCCTCCAGTAATTTTTACAATTGGAATATCTCCTGCGGGTATATCATTATATACTGGCTCAATCATTTTTTTGTTTTTTGGAAGATTTAGCCATAATTGAAACCCACGAACTAGGCCTTTTGTCTGTTCCGGCATTTCACTATGAACTATCCCTTTCCCTGCGGTCATCCATTGCACGGATCCATCACTTAGATATCCTTCATTACCAGCCGTATCTTTATGTCTAAATTTTCCATTTAGCATGTAAGTAATAGTTTCAAATCCTCTGTGTGGATGTGGAGGGAATCCGCCTTTATAATCATTTGGATTTTTACTTCCAAACTCATCTAGCAATAAAAATGGATCAAGCATATTAAGTTCTGGGCCTGCTATAATACGAGTTAAATTGACTCCTGCACCATCTTGAGTTTTTACACCCTTAATAATTTTCACTACAGAACGTAGTTTACTCATAGAATATCCTTATATAGAACTGTTATATATTTTTAACTTTTTTAATATAGATTAAAACAATCTATATAGTTTATATCTTTATAAGTAGTACTTTTAAAGTCCGAAATTGGACTCAACATATGAAATTAATTAATAATATTTATATTTCACTTTATTTTTTTACATCTATAATTTTTAGTCAGATTATTCAAGTTGGTAGTGGTAGTTACACTACAACATTTCCTGGAGCAG
>Ga0206682_10000972_pt1 | contig 29174 bp, 26 predicted proteins | sample M240m12015metaG_FD_155444 | JGI IMG/M metagenome (GOLD analysis project Ga0206682, IMG submission 155444) | Ammonia-oxidizing marine archaeal communities from Monterey Bay, California, United States - M2 40m 12015 | ecosystem: Environmental > Aquatic > Marine > Intertidal zone | place: USA...
CAGCCCGATCTGATCACCCCATTGGGCCACCGCGCTCGCCAACATATCGCTACCCCGACGCTTGGCCGCTTTGGAGTGCCCCGCAATATGGGGCGACACCCAATCACACTGCGCCAGCAGCGACCCGTCGAGGAAGGGCTCGGTAGGCCAAGTGTCCAACACCGTCGTCCACGCACTCGCTAGCAGGCATTCCAGCGCCTGGTGGGTCACCAGCCCGCCCCGCCCCGCATTGATGAACAGCCCCGGCTGAGACCGTGTCGCAGAGGCCACGATCATGCTTTCTACCTCAGCGACACCCATCAGACCCTGTGAAGCAAAAGAAGGTTGATCATGCAAACTGGCGTGCAGTGACACCACTGCCTGGCTCAGCACCGCCTCTAAATCGCCCCTCAGTACACCAGGGGGCCAATGCGTCACAAGCGGGTCGTAGCCCACTACCTGACATCCCAGACTGACCAGCCGTTGCGCAAGCTGCCCGCCGACCGCACCAAGACCAACAATCCCCACTGGAGTGCCGCGCAAGATTGACTGGAAATGACCTGATAGCGCGATCGCCGACAGCACGTATTCAACAACAGCGGTCGCATTGGATCCGGGGGCAGAGGCCCACTGGACCCCAAGACGCGCCAATGCCGCAGCATCGAGGTGATCAATCCCAGCCGTCGCAGTACCCACGAACCGAACGGCACTGCCCGCCAGCAAGGCTTCATCAACTTGCGTGACCGAGCGCACTAACAGTCCATCGGCCTTTTCGATGATGGCAGGGGTGATGTCGCGTGCCGATACCATCAGCGCATTACCGGTTGCCTGCTTTAACGATGCCGTGATCGGTATGGCCTCATCAATGACCCATGACAAATCGGCTGGGTTACCACAGGCACGAGTCATGACTTACCCGCTGATGCCACGGCCATCGTGGCACTCCAAAGCGGTCAAAAAGCGTGATGCTCTGCGAGGCAAGCCCCCACCCAGCAGACGAGCACGCCAGAGCTCGATTCGATTCTCGAATGTCCGCAGCGCCGCAGCAGATGAGGCGTGCGCCAGATTATCAACACTGGGGGCAAACGCCACATTCAGCGCCTCACAGAACAAGGACTCAATGGCCTGCGGCTTTGCTTCAACTGAAAAAAAAGCGGCCTGCCTCTCGCTTGACCGCCCATCGGGACTGTACCAATACCCATAGTCAGGTAACCCTCGACGACGACGTCCTGCCACACACCAGTGCGCCACCTCATGCAAGGCACTGCGCACATAATCAGCTCGAAAAAAAACTTGACTGGGCTGTCCCGGCAAATAAAAGGGCTCTGATGCGCCGGCCACCAGCACCGCTCCCTCGGGCTCCTGAAACAGCTGGTTGAAGGTCGCGACGACTGCGTCTGCCGTCACAGGCGGTTGCGATTGAATCAATGCTTGGCCTTTCGAATATGAAAAAAGAAGTGCTCATCTTGCTGTTCGCTCGCCAATAAGTCGTGCCCCAAGAATTCGCAGAAATTAGGGATGTCTCGCTGCGTCGACGGATCGGTTGCGCGCAGCGTTAACGCCGCACCCGGGGCCAGCCGCCTCATTGCGGCATGCAATAACATCACCGGCTCAGGGCAGAACAATCCAATGGCATCGATATGTTCTGTCGGCTCGCTATCAGCCACCCGCCTACTCCGCCGGCTTAATGAATCTCAACGTCATGCGATCGCTTTCACCAATAGCGAGATAGCGTTCCCGACCCTCGTCACCCGCCGCTAAAGTCGGCGGCAAAGTCCAAACACCCCGTGGATGATCCTTCGTGTCTTTGGGGTTCGCGTTAATCTCACTCCGCGCATCGAGTTCAAGACCCGACAGTTCAGCCAGCTCAATGACTTTTTCCTCACTCACATAAGCCGTTTTCTTCATCTGCTCCAGCGTCAAATCTGCACTGCCTCGATGCTGAACGATACCGAGAATGCCCCCTGGCTTCAGTGACTCTGCAATCGTCGCGAACATCATTTCAGCCTGATCGGCTCGGAGCCAGGAGTGGACGTTACGAAACGCCAACACTAAATCCACAGAACCGGGCGGCGTTGGAGATATCGCCTTGGGTGGCTGCAATGTCGCGACTTCAACCGCCTCGAACACCTCGCCATTTTCCCCGAGCTTTTTTAAGAAACCACCTAACGAGCGGCGCGCATAACTCCCGCCATTGGGGCTCGAATGCGCTGCAATCAAAGCGCCGTTATCAGCCACTAATGGCGCCAGAACCTCGGTATACCAACCGCCACCTGGTGAAATTTCCATTACCGTCATCGCCGATGACAGACCGAAAAAAGTCAGTGTCTCTTGAGGATGCCGATATTCATCCCGCGCCTTGTTGTCCTCCGATCGATGCTCGCCGGACAGCGCCGCCTGCCAATTGAGCTCAGCGTAAACACCACTGGCACAAAACACCCACACCACTCCCATCATCCATCGCAACATCATCGTTTGTCTCCCCATATGTATCAGATCTGCTTGCGTATCATAGTCGACTTAGCGCGTACCGCAGCCGGGTGGTTGCCGGTCGTGGTTAAGATCGCCGCTTGAGGCGGTTTAGGCACCACCCTACCAGTGCGCCAGAGGATATGATGAACATCACGCCCAAGCTGACCCAGAGTAACTGCACCCCTAGCCGAGCCGCTGGCACCCCTACAATGTCCACCGCCCCCCAAAAAAGTGCCAGGCAGGCGGCCAACGCCAAAAAGAGTGTTCTATTTCGCTTACGAACCGCCACTATTGGGGCACTGCGCCAGGCACCGGCGGCACGTTATGGATCACGTCGGCATTTTGTCCTCGATGACGGAGCGCATGATCCATGAGCACCAGCGCCACCATCGCCTCGGCAATCGGCGTTGCTCTTATCCCGACACAGGGATCATGCCGACCCGTGGTGATTACCTCAGCAGCATCACCTTGGTTGTCGACTGTCTCACCCGGGATACGGATACTGGAGGTTGGTTTAAGCGCCAGACTCACGCAGAGAGGCTGGCCCGAGGAAATACCACCCAGCGTACCGCCCGCATGGTTGCTGGCAAACCCAGCAGAGGTCATCGCATCTCGATGCTCACTGCCTAACTGCGCCACTGAGGCAAATCCATCGCCAATCTCAACCCCTTTGACCGCATTGATACTCATCACCGCGTGCGCGATATCCGCGTCAAGCCGGTCAAAAACAGGCTCTCCCCATCCCGCCGGCACCCCATCAGCGACCACATTGATCCGCGCACCCACCGAATCTCCCTGCTTAATAAGGTCCTGCATGTACGCCTCTAATTTTGGGAGGAGCGACACGTCACCACAAAAGAAAGGGTTCTGTTCAACCTGGTCCCAATCATGCGCAGTGGCTGTTAAGGGCCCAAGTTCGCTCAAATAGCCCCTAACGCGGACGCCATAGCGCTCTGATAACCACTTCTTTGCCACCGCACCAGCCGCCACGCGCATGGTGGTTTCTCGGGCAGAAGACCGACCGCCACCGCGATAATCACGCACCCCAAATTTTCTATCGTAAGTATAATCTGCATGAGCCGGTCGATATAAATCTTTAATTTTACTGTAATCTTTTGATTTTTGATCCTGGTTATGCACGAGCAGCCCTATCGGCGTGCCGGTCGTCTTCCCTTCAAATACCCCTGAAAGAATCTGCACCTCATCGTCTTCTTTTCGCTGTGTGGTATAGCGAGACTGTCCCGGTTTACGGCGATTCAGATCCAACTGCAAATCCGACGCCTCTAAACTCAACCCCGGCGGACAGCCATCAATAATACAACCCAGTGCTGGCCCATGGCTCTCGCCAAAAGTGGTCACTGTGAAAAGCTTACCAAACGTATTTCCAGACATGATTCCCTCCTGCCAGCATTATAAAATGCCAGCGGCTCTCCAGTCCCGTAATTCCTGCGCACTGATGACAGCGACCCCCGAGCCTCCCTGAGGCAGGTCAACCCAGGTAAACGGGACGCGCGGCAAACTGCATTCCAGCGCTTCTGCCGTCTCGCCGACCTCCAATATCAATAAACCCTCGCTGCTGAGTAGTGACGCCGCTGTCCTCAATACCTGTAGCGCCAACGCTGTGCCCTCCGCCTCAGCCTCCAGCGCGACCCGAGGCTCGTGTTCGTACTCCGCTGGCAAATCCCGCATTTCAGCCGCCGACACATACGGTGGATTCGACAGGATCAGGTCGACACTCCCAGCCGCGAGCGCCGCCAATAAGTCTGCCTGAACACAGAAAACACGTGATCCCAAATCATTAAAGCGAACATTCTCCGCCGCTAGCGACAATGCCTGACTGTCGAGGTCAGACAACGTTACCGTGGCCTCGGGAAAGCACGTGGCCGCCACAATGCCAAGACTGCCCCCGCCACAACACACATCGACAATGTGGCGCGGTGAGCTTGCCGCTGCCCACCAGGGAAAGAGACCCTCGGTCAGCAGTTGCGCGATCGGGGACCGAGGCACCAGCGCCCGATGATCGGATAAAAATCGCACCCCGGCCAAGTAGGCCTCACCCACAATATAAGCCACAGGTTGCCGCTCGTTACAGCGGATAGCCAGCATCTGACTCAACCGTTTTTCCGCCTCGACGGGAAACGGTTCAGCCAGTAACGCAGTGGACTGCGCCGCCGGTAGTTTTGCCGCGGCCAGCAGTAAGGCGACAGCCTCATCATGTGCCGATTCGTAGCCATGCCCAAAACACAGACCTGCTGCATCGAGGGTGGCCTGAACCTGTCCTAGTTTTGTCGCGAAAGTAGCCATGGCCTGTCTAATAAGTTGGACGCCTTATGATATCATTTCTGGTGGACATCGCGGTGCAGATCGCGCTTCTGCCTTGAGTCAGTGCAACCGTTCGTCAGTCAACACAGCGGCAGCATCACAACGACCTCAGGGGGAGGTGAATGATGGGGCAAAATCAGCTGATCCGAGGCCTTGAAAAAAAATGACACAAGAGCGTCCAGAATTGAAATCTAAAATGCCTGGCGCAAAGTAAGATAAGTAAGGAACGTCTCCTAAAAAGGGTGGAACAAGATATGGCGATCAATCAATTGAAAGCAGCGGTTGCGACAGCACTGCCTGGCGCATTGACACCAGAGGCCATCGCAGTGCGAGGCGCCTTGCTGAAGCGAGGGCTAGAGACGCCGATGACGGCAAACGGGCTATCCCGCGATGAGCGCTATGCCGTGATTCAAGCGTCGTTCACCGAAATCTTGAACACACTTGGGCTTGACCTGCGAGACGACAGCTTAGAACAGACACCACATCGTATCGCGAAGATGTATGTGGATGAAATTTTTAGCGGACTAGACTATACCCACTTTCCTAAAATTACGGTGATTGAAAACAAGATGAAGGTAGAGGAAATGGTCTGCGTCGATGATATCGACCTCACCAGCACCTGCGAGCATCACTTCGTCACGATAGACGGCTCAGCAAAAGTGGCTTATATCCCTAAAGATACCGTCATCGGTCTCAGCAAGATCAACCGCCTCGTCAGGTTTTTCTCACAGCGGCCACAAGTGCAGGAGCGGCTGACACAGCAAGTGCTTGTCGCCATGCAAACACTGCTCGGCACTGAGGACGTGGCGGTCACGATCAACGCGGTGCACTACTGCGTGAAGTCCAGGGGCGTGCAGGACGGCAACAGTCATACACGAACCACCTCATTGGGCGGCGTGTTTAAGTCAGACCCCGCATCACGGGCCGAGTTCTTAAACCAATAAGCCAGCGCTGAGCGCGTCATGAACTGCCATGGCGCGCGCCCATCAGTCGAGCACATGTAAGCGAGAGCGGAACAGGGGTGACACGATCGCGGTCTCAACCGCCGCGCGCTCACACTGTCTCTTCAGCCGTGGCGCCCTCGCTAGCACCCTCAAGAAACGAGACGACCTTAGTGGCAATGATCTCGGCCCCCTCTTCCATATGCGTATGGTGTTTGCCCGGCACGCGTTGCACACTGCAATCTGATAAATGAGAAATTGCCTGCAGAGACCCGTCCAGTCCAGCTCTCAACCGCAGCCCCTCCTCTGCCACTAAAACCAAGGTCTTAACCGACAGACCCTCGTAGAAAGCGGCAATCATGCCGGCAGTCAGTTTTACCGCAGAAGCGTGATTCAGGCGGGGATCATGGGTGAGCTCGAATCCATTGTCATGCGGTCGGAGTGCCCTGGGCGCCAGCAGCTTCGCACTGCTTTCCGAAAAACCCAGCGCCACTCTTGCGCTGATAAAACCTGCTACCTCCGTGAAATGACGTCGCCGGCGCGTTCTCGCCGCCTCACGATCCCTCTGAGCCTGAACAAATTGCTGCGGCGCTCCTGACTCCTCGGCGGGTGTGGGAAGCATGCCATCAAGCAGCACCAAATGAGAACATCGCGCCCCCAGTGCAGCGGCCAAGAGCACAGCAATCGCTGCTCCGCGGCTATGCCCCATCACTACCACAGCGTCTTCATCGAGCTGCTCCACTATCCCCAACAGCTGAGGCACATCATCCCAGATGTGATAAGTCGCGTCTTGAGAACGATGGTCAGTGTGCCCCTGCCCCGACAGATCCAATGCCAATAACCTGAATTGAGCGAGATAAGGCGCGATCACCGAGAACGACAGGGCATTATCTAACCAGCCATGAAGCGCAATAATGAGCGGCCCCGCGGGATTACCCCACTCGATACCTCGATAAGTCAGGCCATCGACCACAAAGGCACGCTCTCGCCCTGAATCACTCATAGCAACCCCCTCGGGGTGACGATCGATGACGAAGCACCGTCGCACCACCCCTCTGTAAACTCAACACTTCAAGCGTTGCATAACCGCTTGGTGCCAAGGGTGGCAACGTGTCATTGTCACTCCACACTGCGATGGCTTGCGAAACAAAAGGCTCATGCGAGACCAAAAGGACGTGAGTGGCGTCAATGGCCTGCCAGATCTTATTGGCAAGATCGGCTCCGGGCGCCAGCAACTGATCTGGAACGCAAGACACGGGGCGCAATACGCCATGGAGTATGGCAGCCGTCTGCGACGTCCTCGTCAGTGGACTATGACGCAACTGCTCCACCCCAGGGTGTCCTGACTGCGAAAGCCATCGCGTAAAAGCCTCTGCGGCAGCGGCCACTGCAAAGCGCCCGCGCTCGGTCAGCTCACGCTCGGCATCTCGAGGCGCGGGACCTGCCTCTCCGTGTCGCCAAATCGTCAGCAACACCTCAGGCGTCGCTCATCTCCACCAGCAACTTATTCAGTCGAGCAACATAGCTCGCCGGATCCTCGAGCGCCGATCCTTCAGCCAAAAATGCCTGATCCAGCAGGATTTGCGCCAGATCTGCAAAACGATCCTCGTCCGCCTCCTGATCTAATCGTTGCAACAGTGGATGCTCAACATTGATCTCCATAGTCGGCTTGCTCTCAGGCATTGCCTGTCCTGCAGCCTCCATCATACGGCGCATTTGCGCACCCATCTCGTGCTCTGCCACGGTCAAACACGCAGGAGAGGCCGTCAAGCGAACCGTGGGGCGCACTGCCGCTACCCGTTCTGTCAGCACTGCTTGCATCCGCTCAATCAGTGACTCGCTCGCTTTCTCAGCCGCCTCCAGAGCCTCCTTTGATTTTTCATCATCGGCGGAATCGTCCCACTCTCCCTTAGCACAATCCTTAAATGGCTTACCGTCATATTCGCCGAGATGGCTCATCAACCACTCATCAACCCGATCCGACAGCAATAACACTTCGACACCCTGCTGCCTCAATGACTCGATATGGGGACTGTTCTTCGCCGTGACGTGATTTTCTGCCACGACGTAATAAATAGACTGCTGATCGTCTGACATCGCCTCCACATACTGCTTCAAGGACACCCGCTGCAGTGCCTCGTCATCGCGCGTCGTCGCAAAGCGCAGCAGCTCTGCCACCTTTTCGCGATTGCCGAAGTCCTCTGCAGGCCCCTCTTTCAGTACAACACCGAAAGTATCCCAAAAACGCTCAAAGTCCTCTGGCGATTTAGCGGCCATCTTGCTGATCATATCGAGCACGCGCTTGGTGAGCGCACCACGGATCGAGTCGACCTGCTGATTTTGTTGCAACAGCTCTCTGGAGACGTTGAGAGGAAGATCGTTTGAGTCGAGCACGCCTTTCACAAAGCGCAAATACATCGGCAGAAACTGTTCCGCTTCGTCCATGATAAAGGTGCGCTGGACGTAGAGCTTGAGTCCTCTGGCCCCCTCCCTTTGCCATAAATCAAACGGGGCACGCTGAGGCACGTACAGCAGTGAGGTGTACTCAAGCTTGCCCTCGACCGCATTATGGCTCCAAGTCAACGCTTCTTCGAAGTCGTGAGATATATGCTTATAAAACGCCTGATACTCCTCATCGCTGACTTCGGAACGACTCCGAGTCCAGAGCGCCTTGGCCTCGTTAATGGCTTCCCAAGCGGGCTCAGAACTGGCCTCGTCATCGCTACTGTCACTGTCATCTTCGGTCTCCGTGACTGCCGCGGGCATCATCACGGGCACTGAGATGTGGTCCGAATACTTCTTAATCACCGAGCGCACTCGCCAACCATCGGCAAACTCATCTGCATCAGACTTTAGGTGCAGCACCACCGTAGTCCCCGCAGCCTCACGCTCAGCCTCAGAAATGGTGAACTCGTCCTCACCCGCAGACTCCCAACGGGTCGCCGTGTCACTCCCCGCCTTGCGGGTCACCACCTCTACTCGATCGGCAACAATGAATGACGAGTAAAAACCCACGCCAAACTGGCCAATCAACTGGCTGTCCTGTTTTTGATCCCCACTGAGCTGCTCCATAAAGGCGGCAGTACCGGACTTAGCGATCGTTCCTAAATTATCGATCACTTCTTCTCGGGTCATCCCAATGCCATTGTCGTCAATGGTAATGGTTTTCGCTTCCGCATCAGTCGCGACTCGAATGCGATACTCCGCTGTCAAGCCGGCCAACTCTGGGTCACTGATCACCGCAAATCGGTGCTTATCAATAGCATCTGATGAATTAGAGATCAGCTCTCTCAAAAATATTTCGCGATTGGAATACAAGGAATGAATCATGAGTTGAAGCAACCGCTTCGCCTCAGTTTGAAATCCCATTGTTTGAGTTGCTTCTGCGGTCATAGCTCGTCTCGTCTCACTAGGTTAAGTCGAATAGATGGGGGCCTTAATAGTAATTTCAAGCGGGAAACACTGCCTTTCAACCATAAAAAAGCCCGCCAAAGCGGGCTTTAATAGTATCGGCGGGCTTACCAACCGGTAATCTCGGTCAGTGCGGCGCCGATATCGGCCAAAGAGCGAACCGTTTTAACGCCCGCGCCTTCAAGGGCTGCGAATTTTTCGTCTGCCGTGCCTTTTCCACCAGAGATGATCGCTCCGGCATGGCCCATTCGCTTACCCTTTGGTGCCGTCACCCCAGCGATATAAGACACGACTGGCTTGGTCACATTATGACGAATAAATTCAGCCGCTTCTTCTTCAGCGGTTCCGCCAATCTCACCGATCATGACGATCGCCTCAGTACTGTCATCTTTTTCAAACAGATCGAGGATATCGATAAAATGCGAGCCAGGTATCGGATCACCACCAATACCAACGCAAGTTGATTGTCCGTAACCCACATCCGTTGTCTGCTTAACCGCCTCGTAAGTCAGCGTACCTGAACGGGACACAATGCCGACACGACCGGGCAGATGGATCTCTGCCGGCATGATGCCAATCTTGCATTGCCCGGGCGTGATCACCCCCGGGCAGTTGGGCCCGATCAGGCGCACACCCAATTCGTCGCATTTAACCTTGGCGTCTAACATGTCGAGTGTGGGCACGCCCTCTGTAATGCACACAATCAACTGAATGCCAGCCAGAGCGGCCTCGAGAATCGAATCTTTACAAAAGGGCGCGGGGACGTAAATTACGGAGGCTTCTGCACCCGTCGCGCTCACGGCTTCAAAAACTGTATTGAAGACCGGCAAACCCAAATGCGTTTGTCCGCCCTTTCCAGGGGTCACGCCACCAACCATTTTCGTGCCGTAAGCAATCGCTTGCTCCGAGTGAAAAGTGCCTTGTGACCCAGTAAAACCCTGACAGATAACGCGCGTTTCTGCATTGATCAAAATACTCATTGGACACCTCCAGCCGCTGCAACCACTTTTTGGGCCGCATCAGTCAGACTTTCTGCCGCTTCGATATTAAGACCGCTATTGGCGAGTACCTCGCGACCCAGCGCTGCGTTATTACCCTCTAACCTCACCACAACCGGCACTTCAACTCCCACTTCCTCAACTGCGCCAATCACGCCCTCAGCAATCAAGTCGCAGCGAACAATCCCACCAAAAATATTGATTAGTACAGCCTTAACGTTCTCGTCTGACAGGATAATTTTAAACGCCTCGGTGACACGCTCTTTGGTCGCACCACCCCCCACATCCAAAAAGTTGGCTGGCGAGCCGCCGTGTAGCTTCACGATATCCATTGTGCCCATTGCCAAGCCAGCGCCATTGACCATACAGCCTATGCTGCCGTCGAGCGCTACGTAGTTGAGCTCCCACTGCGCAGCGTGCGCTTCGCGCTCATCTTCTTGAGACGGGTCGTGCATCGCTTGCAATGCGGGCTGCCGATACAGCGCATTGGAATCCACGACGACTTTAGCATCAAGACAATGCAGGTTACCCTCGTCGGTAATCACCAGAGGATTCACTTCAATCAAGGCCAGATCCTTCTCCTGAAACAATTTAGCCAGACCCAGGAAAATAGTGACGAACTGCTTAATCTGCACCCCTGATAAGCCTAGCCGGAAAGCCAGATCACGCCCCTGAAAAGGCTGCGCTCCCACTAACGGATCAACCTCTGCTTTGAGAATCTTATCCGGCGTCTCTTCTGCGACTTTTTCAATTTCAACACCGCCCTCAGTGGAGGCCATGAACACGATGCGGCGGCTAGCGCGATCCACCACGGCGCCCAAGTACAGCTCTTCTGCAATATCGGTACACGACTCGACCAAAATCCGCGACACGGGCTGACCGGCTGCATCTGTCTGATAGGTCACGAGCCGCTCGCCCAACCACTGTGTCGCGAAATCAGCAGCGGCTTGAGGTGAATCAATTAATTTGACGCCCCCCGCCTTACCACGTCCACCCGCATGCACCTGAGCTTTGACCACCCATTGATCACCACCGATCTTCGTAGCCGCCTCCATGGCGGCCTCTGCCGATTCGACAGCGTGCCCAATGGAAACAGGCAATCCATATTCGGCAAATAACGCCTTGCCCTGATACTCATGCAGATTCATATAAACCTCTCAGCTATTACCTGGTATACCCCACACTCCCCCAGCACCAGGCGGTCAAGAGAGCCTATAAATCGTTGTTAGCGCTGAGGGCGATTCACCATGTGAATAGCTCTGCCGTCCGCCGCTAGCGCTGCTTCATGGACTGCCTCCGACATCGTCGGGTGACCAAAGACCATCAATTGCAAATCTTCAGTGCTCGCCGCCATTTCCATGGCAATCACAATTTGCTGCACCAAGTCAGCCGCAGACGGACCTACGACATGGGCTCCCAGAATCTGGTCAGAATCGGCGTCGGAAACAATCTTCACCAAGCCGTCGGTTTCACCCGAGGCTTGCGCACGGCCAATCGCCGCAAAAGGGAAGGTGCCTACTTTATAGTCAACACCTTCGGCCTTTAACTCTTGCTCGTTTTTACCGACCGCAGCGACTTCGGGGTGGGTATAAATAATAGAAGGCACCACCTCATAATTCAGCTGCGCCGCCTTACCATGAATGCGCTCGGCGACCATAACGCCCTCTTCAGAGCCCTTGTGCGCCAGCATCGGCCCCCGGACGATATCGCCAACCGCCCACACACCCGGTGCCTCAGTCGCGCAGTGCTCGTTAACAAAAACAAATCCCCGCTCGTCCGTGCTGACACCCGAATCACCCGAGAACAGCTTGTCGGTCCGAGGCCTTCGGCCCACTGCAACAATCAAGCGATCAAACGTTTCTGTATGCTCGGCGTCTCCTGAGGAGTAACCCACCGTTACCTGCTCAGGCGTCACCTCGACTCCCGTCACTCTGGCGCCAAGACGAATATCGAGCCCCTGCTTAGCAAATATTTTGGCAGACTCTTTGGCAATCTGCTCGTCCATCGCAGGCAAGAACTGCTCCATCGCCTCCAGAATCACCACTTCAGCACCCAAACGTGCCCATACGCTCCCAAGCTCCAGGCCAATGACACCCGCACCAATCACACCCAAGCGGGTTGGGACCGCATCGAAACACAACGCCCCGGTAGAATCGACCACTCGGTCGCCATCGATCGGCGCAGGTGGAATTTCGACCGGCTCAGAACCCGATGCGAGCACGACGTTGTCGGCGCTGTAAAGCGCGACTTGCCCCTCAGCATCCGTCAACTCCACCTGACGTCCAGCCAACAACTGACCTGCACCGCTGAGCACCGTGATCTTATTGTGCTTGAGCAGACCCGCGACCCCTCCGGTCAGTTGGGAAACGATTTTTTCTTTGCGTGTCATCATCTCAGGGATATTCAACGTCACGTCGTTTACCCCAATACCATGCTCAGCGAGATGGCCCTTGGTATCAGCATAACGTTGCGAGCTATCAAGCAACGCCTTTGACGGAATACACCCCACATTGAGACAGGTGCCACCCAGTTGGGGTTTGTCGCTGGCATCAGTTTCCTTCTCGATCAGAGCGGTCGACAGCCCAAGTTGCGCACAACGAATAGCGCAGACATACCCGGCAGGTCCCGAACCAATTACTATCACCTCAAAATGGTTAGACACATTTCCTCCTAAGACTAGAGCTGTAACAGGATCCGAGCGGGATCCTCTATAAGGCCTTTAATGGCCACTAAAAATTGCACCGCCGTTTTACCGTCGACTAAGCGATGATCATAAGACAGTGCCAGGTACATCATTGGCTGAATAACTACCTCACCGTCCATCGCAATGGGCCGATCCTGAATGGTGTGCATACCCAGAATCCCCGTCTGTGGTGGATTGAGAATCGGGGTAGAGAGCAATGACCCAAATACGCCACCATTTGAGACGGTAAAGGTGCCGCCTGTCATCTCTTCAATCGTCAACTTCTTGTCGCGCGCCTTGACACCCAAGTCATGAACCGCCGCTTCAATATCGGCAATACTCATAAAATCCGCGTCTCGCAGTATCGGCACTACCAATCCCTCGTCAATCGACACCGCGACGCCAATATCCTGATAACCGTGATACACCACGTCATTGCCATCAATGCTGGCGTTCACCGCGGGGAAACGCTTGAGTGCCTCGCATGCCGCCCTCACAAAAAAGCCCATAAAACCCAAGCGCGTGCCGTTGTGAGTCGCCTCAAACTGTTCTTTGTATTGCCGCCTAAGCTTCATCAACGGCGCCATATTCACCTCGTTAAACGTGGTGAGCATCGCCGTTTGCTGGGTCGCATCCAGCAGGCGCTCAGCAATACGAGCCCGCATACGAGTCATGGGAACGCGCTTCTCAATGCGCCCGCTCGTGGGTCCTGCCACGTCCAACCCCACCGCCTCTGTGACTGGAACATCGCGTTCTTGCACACCGGTTTTCTCTAAGTCGGCCATGTGAGCAAGCACGTCTTCTTTTAGTAATCGCCCGCCTTTTCCACTAGCCGTTATCGATGTGGCTTCCAGGCCCTGCTCGTCCAGCAAGGTGCGCACCGCAGGCCCCATAGGAACGCTATCCGACACCGACGGCTCAGCGCTTGCCGGAGCAGGTTGATCGTTATCGGATTTGACCGTCGTTTGCTGCACCTCAGCTGCCTCACCCTCCACCAAGGTGGCCAACAAAGTTTCACTCAGAATCGTTTCGCCCTCACCCACCAAGATGGCTTCAATCACTCCCGGCGCCGGCGCAACCACCTCCATCACCACCTTGTCAGTCTCTATTTCAACCAGCAGCTCGTCTCTCGCTACCGACTCACCCGCTGCCTTGTGCCAAGCTGACACCACGCCATCAGCAACAGACTCGGGAAACGTGGGCGCTTTGATTTCAATTGTCATGAGGTCATCCTCAACTTTATCTATTAAAATCCCCAGGGCATGGGCCCCAGAGCTTCGTCAATGAACTTGTCTTGTTCTCGCATGTGTAGCGCCGAGTACCCCGCCGCAGCCGAAGCTGAAGACTCTCTCCCGACATAACGCAGAAATAAATCGACCTTATGGCGCTGCACAACCGTCCGCATCCGACTTTGCATGGCATACCAAGCACCCTGATTTTTAGGCTCTTCTTGGACCCAATTCACATCTTCAACATTGGGATACCGACTGATGATCTCCATGAGATCGATCCGCGGAAAAGGATACATCTGCTCAATGCGAATGATGGCAATGTCGTGAATATCACGTTCTCGCCGCGCTGCTCTCAAGTCATAGAAGACTTTGCCAGAGCAGAGGATGAGCCGTTTCACTTCGGCCGGATCCAGCGAGTCCGTTTCGTCAATGACCGTCTTAAAGCCGCCCTGCGCTAAGTCTTCTAGCGGTGAAACCGCTTCTTTGTGGCGCAGGAGGCTTTTCGGCGTCATCACAATCAGCGGCGTTCTAAAGGGCCTAACAGCCTGGCGACGCAACATATGGAACACTTGCGATGGTGTACTGGGAATACAGACCTGTATATTGTCGTCGGCGCACAACTGCAAGAAACGCTCTAAACGCGCCGACGAATGCTCAGGGCCCTGCCCCTCGTAACCGTGAGGCAGCAGCATCGTCAGACCACACAACCGACTCCATTTGTTCTCGCCACTCGAGATAAATTGATCGATCACGACCTGTGCGCCATTAGCAAAGTCACCAAATTGCGCCTCCCAAATCACCAGGCCGCCCGGCGCTGTGGTCGCGTAGCCATATTCAAACGCTAGCACCGCCTCCTCTGAGAGCAGCGAGTCGTGAATGTTGAAAGGCGCTTGCGTTTCGGATACGTGGGCCAGTGGAATCCAGGTTTCACTATTACGTTGATTGTGCAAGACCGCGTGACGATGACTGAAGGTACCGCGCCCCACGTCTTGCCCAGTCAAGCGGACGGGATACCCCTCCTGCAATAGCGAGGCATACGCCATTGTCTCGGCGAAGCCCCAATTAATCGCTTGCGCGCCGGCCCCCATCTTCAGCCGGTCATCCATCAACTTTTTCACCACACGATGCACCGCAACACCATCGGGCACTTCGTGACACGCCTCCGATAACGCCTTGAGCTCCGTCAAGGGCACCGCGGTCTCCCCGGCAACATCCCACCTATGCCCGAGGTAAGGCGACCAATCAACAAATAACGCTTTGTTCGGCTCAGACACCAACGAGCTCACCAATGGTTGATCGCGCTCCAGCGCTTCTCGGTATTGTTCCACCCACTCGTTATCTTGTTGCTCACTCAACACGCCATCGGCGATCAAGCGGCTGGCATAGAGCGATCGAGTGCTGGGATGCGACTTAATCTTTTCGTACATACCAGGCTGCGTTACAGACGGCTCATCGGCCTCGTTATGGCCCCGTCGTCGATAACACACGAGATCAATTACCACGTCTCGATTGAACTGATTGCGAAAATCAACGGCCAGTTGCGTCACGAAAACCACCGCTTCTGGATCATCGCCGTTGACGTGGAATATGGGAGCCTGAACCATTTTTGCAATATCAGTGCAGTACTCCGTGGACCGCATATCCTCCGGTGCGCTCGTGGTAAAGCCGATCTGATTGTTGAGAATAATGTGCAGGGTCCCACCGGTGCGATAAGCCCGGGTCTGAGACATTTGAAACGTCTCCATCACCACACCTTGCCCCGCAAAGGCAGCATCGCCATGCAACACAATAGGCACCACTGTTTTGCCAATCGAATCTTCGCGTCGATCCTGACGCGCGCGTACCGAGCCTTCTACCACAGGCGACACAATCTCAAGGTGCGAAGGGTTGAAGGCCAGCGCCAAATGCACTTCTCCACCGGGCGTCATCATATTGGAAGAAAACCCTTGGTGATACTTCACGTCACCTGAACCGATGTACGTGACCTTCCCTTCAAATTCGTCAAATAAGTTGACTGGATTCTTACCGAGAATATTGACCAACACATTGAGTCGACCTCGGTGTGCCATGCCAATACAAATTTCCTTCGCCCCATAGCCGCCAACACGTTGGATGGCCTCAGACATCATGGGGATTAAACTCTCGCCGCCCTCCAAACCGAACCGCTTGGTGCCGGGGTATTTTGATCCCAGAGAGCGCTCAATCCCCTCTGCCCCGTTGAGTTGTCGCAAAATCTCTAACCGCTGATCGGACGAAAACTCCGGTGCACCGCGCACCGATTCCATCCGGCTCATAATCCAGTGCCGCTCCTCGGTGTTTACGATATGCATAAACTCAGCACCGATCGTGCCGCAATACGTTCGCTCCAAAGCCTCTCGAATGTCTGCCAGTGTCGCTTCTGCACGACCCAAATAGGCTGTCCCCACCTGGAAGGTGGTATCGAGGTCGGCGTCGCTGAGCTCATGGAAGGTCAGATCAAGATCGGGAACTGGGGGGCGCACCGCCAGCGCTAACGGGTCTAGCGCAGCTTGCTGATGGCCACGTTGTCGATAAGCAGAAATAAGTTGCACAACACGAACCTGCTTACGCTCGTATTCAGTGGCATGCATATCTTGAGAGACCGTTGCATCGGTGCGCACACGCATTTTCGATAACCGAGCAAAGCGCTCCCGCAGCACAGAGTGCGGAATATCGTGCATGGCATGCGTATCGGATGGTACCAGCGGCAGCTGATCGAAGTAGTCGCGCCATTGGGGGGCAATCGCGTTGGGGTCCTGCAGGTACGCCTCGTAGAGCGCCTCGATGTACTCGGCATTGCCGCCGGCAATGTGCGAAGTCGCCCACTGCTCCAGCATGCCCGAACCCTTAGTCATGTGTGTCACCATCGCCCCTGGGTGTTATTTGACCCTCGCAGACGGCGCTTTCCAACGGGCGCCTTCTCGCAAGTGGGGAGTGTAAAAGACAATGGGGCAATTGAGGAGCTGGCGCCCCCTAGGTGTGACCGTAAAACTACCGTTTAAGGCACGCCACACTAGTACCATTACCGGTAGTTATGGAACTCATAACCAAAGGGCTTAGCTGCCGGAGTGAACCAGCTCTAATATGAATCAAATCTATGGATTTTCGGCCCTGATAACCGGGCCGTTAGGTCGCTCGATTCAGCAGCATCGTTCGAATGTGCCCAATCGCCTTGGTGGGATTCAGGCCTTTTGGACAGACATTCACACAGTTTTGAATGCCATGACAACGGAAAACGCTGAACGGATCATCCAACTTAGCCAGCCGCCCCTCTGTTGCTGTATCTCGGCTGTCCGCAAGAAAGCGGTAGGCTTGCAGCAATCCTGCGGGCCCAATAAATCGGTCAGGGTTCCACCAAAACGAAGGACAACTGGTAGAGCAACACGCACACAAGATGCACTCATAAAGCCCGTCTAATTGCGCTCGCTCTTCCGGTGACTGCAAGCGCTCTATCGCAGGCGCAGGTGAGGCGTTTTGCAAATACGGCTGAACCTTTTCGTACTGTGCATAAAAAAGGCTCATATCAACCACAAGATCGCGAATAACCGGCAGGCCCGGCAGCGGACGAATCACCAGCTTTCCACCCTTGACTGTCTCAGACAACGGCGTAATACAAGCAAGGCCATTTTTACCGTTGATATTCAACCCGTCAGAACCACAAACGCCTTCTCGGCAACTCCGTCGGTAAGTGACACTCCCATCGTAATCGGCCTTGATGAGCTCGAGCACGTCAAGCACCATCAGATCCTTGCCGCCTGTATCGACCGAAAATTCCTCCATGTGAGGCGCATCATCGGATTCTGGGTTATAGCGGTATAAGCTGACTTGTAGCATGTCCTGTAGCTCCCTGAAGACTCAGTAAGTGCGCGCTTTGGGCTGGAAAGTGTCAACGGTCCGCGGCGTGAAATTCACACTGCGCTTGGAGACCTGTTTTGTGTCGCCGTGATACAGCGAATGGCACAACCAATTCTCGTCATCCCGTTCAGTAAAGTCCTCTCGCGCGTGCGCGCCACGACTCTCGTCTCGCGCCTCGGCTACGATAGCGGTCGCCTCGGCTGTCTCAAACAAATTCTGTAACTCGAGGCATTCTATTCGCGAGGTATTAAACGCCGAACTCCGGTCAGCCAAGACCACATTCTCAACGCGGTCACGCAGCGTCGCCAGCTTCGCGATGCCTTCTCGCATGAACTCACCCGTTCGGAACACACCAAAATGGTTCTGCATGATTTCTTGCAGCTCCTGACGCATCGGCGCCACCGGCTCGCCCTGCTCGCGCTCATTGAGCGCATTCAGACGCGCGCTTGCCGCCTCGAGATCAGTTTGTCCCGCCTCTCGCAACTCAATACCATCGCGCAGTGCTTTCTCAATGAATAACCCGGAAGCACGGCCAAACACCACCAGATCGAGTAAGGAGTTGCCTCCCAGACGATTCGCACCATGCACTGAAACGCAGGCCACCTCACCACAAGCATATAAGCCAGGAATCACACTGTCGTTACCCGCTGCGTCTACCGTCAGCGCCTGACCGTGTACGTTAGTCGGTATGCCGCCCATCATGTAATGACAGGTCGGCACAACTGGAATGGGCTCTTTCACCGGGTCGACGTGCGCGAAGGTCCGGCTCAGTTCGCAAATGCCAGGCAGCCGCGATTCCAGCACGTCCTCACCGAGGTGATCCAACTTCAGCTTCACGTGGTCACCATTGGGACCGCAGCCACGGCCCTCTAATATCTCCAGCACCATAGATCGCGCAACGACATCTCTGCCCGCGAGGTCTTTGGCATTCGGCGCATAACGCTCCATAAAACGCTCACCGTCTTTATTGACGAGATAACCGCCCTCTCCGCGACATCCCTCGGTCACCAGTGTGCCCGCTCCATAGATACCCGTTGGGTGGAACTGCCACATCTCCATATCCTGAGCGGGAACACCCGCGCGGAGCGCCATACCCATCCCATCGCCGGTATTAATATGGGCGTTGGTGGTGGAAGCATAAATACGCCCTGCACCGCCCGTCGCAAAAACCGTCGCCTTAGATTTCACGTACACCGTTTCACCCGTCTCGATACAGATCGCCACGACCCCAACGACGGCGCCGTCTTGGTTTTTCACTAAATCAACCGCGAACCATTCATTAAAAAAGACGGTCTCGTTCTTTATGTTGTTCTGGTATAGCGTGTGCAGCAATGCGTGACCGGTGCGGTCTGCTGCGGCACAGGTCCTGGCCGCTTGTCCGCCCTCACCATAGTTCTTCGACTGCCCGCCAAAGGGTCGTTGGTAAATCCGGCCCTCCTCCGTGCGGGAAAAAGGCAATCCCATGTGTTCCAACTCAAAAATTGCCTCTGGACCCACGGAGCACATGTATTCAATCGCTTCTTGATCACCGATATAGTCAGACCCCTTAACGGTGTCATACATATGCCAGCGCCAATCATCTTGCGGGTCGTCACTGGCAATCGCGCAGGTAATGCCACCTTGAGCCGACACGGTGTGCGAGCGAGTCGGGAACACCTTCGAAATCACCGCGGTTTTATAGCCAGACTGTGCCAATTGGAGTGCCGCGCGCATACCTGCACCACCACCGCCGACAATGACCCCATCAAAAGAAATTGTTCTCATAACACTCACTTTTTATCCGCCTTCCTACCCCGAACACCGGCGCAGTAGACGCAACCGCTAGTGGCCTTGGATTAACTCCAAATGATCACCACCACCCAAATTACGTACCCGACTAGCGCCAGTGAAGCGCCTAGCTGACACACCAAACGAATCACGTTGCCCTTCGGACCCAACATCCGCTCGGTCAGATAGTCTGTGAAAACAGACCATAAACCGATCCAACTGTGCGCAGCCAAGGAGAGGGCCGCCATTAGCGTAAACACCTTCATCCAGGTCTGCTCGAACAGCCGCGCCCAACTAGTGTAGTCAACTGAACCCATCAACTGGTAGGCGATCAGCAGAAAATATGCCAGCAATATGATCGACGTGACTCTCTGAATAAGCCAATCAGACAGGCCAGTGCGGCTAAAGCTCGTGACTGAGGTCACCATATCGCCACTCCCCATAAAATCGCTGCAGTGAAGGCCGCAGTGAAAACAATGCGCGCACCGATGACACCACCTCGCATGGTTTCCCCCACCCCCGTGTCCATCACGAGGTGCTTAACACCCGCCAACGCGTGGTAGGTCAGCGCGGAGGCAACGCCCCACATGACCACTTTAGCGAACGGCGACGACAACACCTCAGACAGCGCATCGAAAGAGGCCTCCGACGCCAGACTGCGATCAAGCGCCCAGAGCAATAAAAAGCTAGCGAAAAACATCAGCACACCAGTGACGCGGTGGGCGATCGAAGCATAAGCGGTAACGGGTAACTGAATCGTACCCAAATCCAAATTGACTGGACGTGTGTCCTTTGAGGTCGGTCTCACAATAGCTCTCAGATTAGTCTCATTAACAGCGGGTGGATCTGGTCGATGCCAGAATCTCATCGGGGCGCAGTATAGTTGCGCTGACAATCGATTACAATTTGTCAGCGCCTGACGGTCTGTTCCCAACACACTGAAATTGACATGACCGGCGGTCAGCATTAGTTTGGCACCCTCTCAACACGACCTGGTAGAAAGTCTAATGGCTGAAAAGAATGCGACCCTTAACCTCACTCATGAGGATGGATCCCAGCAAACCATTGATTTAGCAGTGCACTCGGGCACGCTGGGTCCGGATGTCGTTGATGTCGGCACGCTGACGGCGAATGGCTATTTCACTTACGATCCCGGCTTTACGTCTACCGCAGCCTGCGAGTCAAAAATCACCTTTATTGACGGAGAAAACGGCGTTCTGCTTCACCGCGGATACCCGATAGAGCAGCTTGCTGAACATTCAGACTACTTAGAAACCTGCTACCTTTTGCTCAATGGCGAACTTCCCACCGCAGCGGAGAAAGAGGAATTCGTCGGCATCATGACGCACCACACGATGGTGCATGAGCAGATCAGAACTTTTTTTAATGGCTTCCGAAGAGATGCGCATCCGATGGCCATTATGTGTGGTGTGGTCGGCGCGCTATCGGCGTTTTATCACGACTCCACTGATATTTCTGACCCATGGCATAGAGAAGTAGCCGCTTTCAGACTGATTGCAAAGATGCCCACGTTAGCGGCAATGAGCTATAAGTTCTCGATCGGCCAGCCCTTTATGTATCCCGATAACAATCTGGACTATGCCGCGAATTTTCTGCATATGATGTTTGGCAATCCGTGTGAGCCCACAAAGGTCTCACCGACTATTGCCAAAGCGATGGATCGTATCTTCCTATTACACGCGGATCATGAACAAAACGCTTCGACCTCTACCGTGAGACTCGCAGGCTCTTCCCAAGCCAATCCATTTGCCTGCATTGCGGCAGGCATTGCTGCGCTATGGGGCCCTTCGCACGGCGGTGCTAACGAGGCGGTCGTGAAGATGCTCGAGGAAATTGGCACGGTGGACCGAATCGACGAATTCATCGCACGGGCCAAGGATAAAGACGACCCTTTTCGCTTAATGGGTTTTGGGCATCGCGTTTATAAAAACTTCGACCCCCGCGCTAAAGTCATGAAAGAGGCCGCCGATGAGGTTCTGGCTGAGCTGGGTATCGAGGACGAAAATTTAGAGATTGCAAAGAGACTCGAAGAAATTGCCTTAAAGGACGACTATTTCGTCTCCAAAAAGCTCTATCCCAACGTCGACTTTTATTCGGGTATTATCCTGAAAGCGCTTGGAATACCGACGTCGATGTTCACCGTGATTTTTGCGATTGGGCGCACCGTGGGTTGGATTGCCCATTGGAATGAGATGATTGGTGGATCCTACCGTATCGGCAGACCTCGACAGCTCTACACCGGCGAAGCGCACAGAGACTTTAAACCCATCGACAAACGCTAGGGCTTGCAATGACAATTTCTGCGGTGATTAGTGGGTCCGGCCTCTACACGCCACCAGACAGCATCAGCAATCAAGAACTTGTCGCGTCATTTAATACGTGGGTTGACCGCTTCAATGCAGCCCATCATGAGGCGATTGAATGCGGGGATGTTGAGGCCAAAACGCACTCATCGGTGGCATTTATTGAAAAAGCCTCCGGCATTAAGTCTCGGTATGTCATTGATAAGGAAGGGATCTTAGATCCGGACCGTATGGTCCCTGCTATACCCGACAGGGCCAATAGTAGTCACTCAGTGATGTGCGAAATTGCCTGCCACGCTGCCCAAGAAGCGCTAGCCCAAGCTGGCGTTAACGCCAGCGAGATTGACGCCGTCATCGTGGCCGCCTCCAACCTACAAAGAGCTTATCCTGCAATCGCCATTGAGGTGCAGGCGGCGCTAGGGGCAACAGGGTTTGCTTTCGATATGAATGTCGCCTGCTCTTCAGCCACCTTTGGCATACAGCAAGCCAGCGATGCGGTTCGCTCGGGGAGTGCGCGGCGAGTACTGATGGTCAACCCCGAAATCTGCACTGGACACCTTAACTTCCGAGACCGCGACTCACATTTTATCTTTGGCGATGTCGCAACAGCGGTTGTCATCGAGAGCAGCGAAAGCGCCAAAGCAGGTGCTGGCTGGGACGTAGTCGACTCGCGCCTGCAAACGATCTACTCCAATAATATCCGCAATAATTTTGGCTTCCTCAACCGAGGAGACGAGGACGGCATCGGTCAAATTGATAAATTATTTATGCAAGAAGGCAGAAAAGTATTTAAAGAAGTCTGCCCCGCTGTCGCCACTCAGATTAACGAGCAATTGGCATCGCTGAATCTCGATGTCGAAGATCTCAGGCGCATATGGCTACACCAAGCCAACCAAAATATGAATGACCTCATCGCGAAAAAGGTCTTCGGTCGAGATCCAGCGCCGAGTGAATCCCCCACCATACTCGATGAGTACGCTAATACGTCATCCGCGGGCTCGATCATCGCCTTTCACAAACACAATGCCGATATCAACAGTGGTGAGCTGGGCGTACTGTGTTCATTTGGTGCAGGCTACAGCATCGGATCACTGATCTTGCGGCGACGCTAACTCGGCGGAACACTGCAGGTTAGCCAAGCCTATTCACTGGCGCACAAAGCGGCGCAAGCAGATAATAAAGCGTCTGTCTGCGCGAGTGTGCCAACCGTAATCCGCAACCAGTGCTCGACGCGCGGCTTGTCCCAACGGCGCACCAAAATGTCCCGCTGCCTGAGTCCATCGAATACGATGGGCCCGGATAAAGTGCGGTGCTTAATGAAGACAAAATTGGCAGACGAAGGCAGCACCTCAAACCCCATCGCCTCGAGTCCCTCTGTCATCTTTGAACGACTCTCACTGATCACGGCAACAGATTGCGCTTGCCATGAGGCGTCGCAAATCGCCACCTTGGCCGCCGCCTGTGCCACTGCATCGAGTGGATAGGAATTAAAGGAATCCTTGACCCGATTGAGGCCCTCAATCAGATCCTGATGCGCCAAAGCATATCCAACACGCAACCCAGCCAATGCATGACTCTTCGATAAACTCCGACTGACGATCAAATTGTCGTACTGATTAATCAGCGGCGCTACCGTATCCGCGCCAAACCCATAATAGGCCTCGTCGATAATATGTAGCCTATCCGGATTGCCGGCCAGCAGCCGCTCTATCTTCTGACGAGTCAGCGCCAGACCTGTTGGCGCATTGGGGTTCGCTAGCACCACAGCATGCTCAGACGCCATCAAGGCATCGACGTCAACGCTAAAATCAGCCAGAACCGGCACTTCGGTGAGTGTTGAATGGTATAACTGCGCCCACACAGGGTAAAAACCGTAAGTGGTATCCAACGTCTGCACCGGACGCTCGGCCAGCAGGCTTAACCAGATATGCGCGAGTACTTCGTCTGACCCATTGCCCACAAAAACCTGGTCAGGGGTTAGAGACTCAGTCTGGGCAATGGCCTCTCTTAATTCTTGGGCCGTCGGGTCGGGATAGCGCCGTAACTGTTCAGCCTGACACGCACGAATCGCCGACATCACCGCCTCGGAGGGGGGTAACGCGTGCTCATTGGTATTCAGTTTGAGCAACGACTGCGAGGCAGGCTGCTCGCCTGGAACGTACGGCGTCAAATCGCTTACTGTTGTCGTCCAAAACCGGCTCATAAGGAGATGCTCTCTATCGCAGACGGATCGATTACTGCTAGACGCCTATGTTATCAGGTCATTCAGAAACACCTAGCGCTGATCGCTCGCCCCAGCGCCGCTCGAACTCGTGACCACGCGAGACGAGGGAAATACCAGCCGAAAACAGCTGCCGCGCCCCAGCTCACTGTCCACAAACAGTTTTGCTTCGTGCGACACCGCCACATGCTTCACGATTGCCAGTCCCAAACCCGTGCCGCCCGTCGCGAGACTGCGACTTTTGTCGACACGGTAGAAGCGCTCGGTCAAACGAGGGATATGCTTAGCAGCAATGCCAGGTCCCTTATCCTCGACCAGCAGCGCAGGCCCGACCGTGGTATCGATCCATCTCACAACAACAGGGCTGTTTTCGCCATACTTCAATGCGTTAACAATGAGGTTACTAATCGCACTCCGCAGCTCGTTATCGTCTCCTAAAATCTGTTGTGCAGAAGTGATCTGAAGATCTAGGGATCTGTCAGGCCAGACAGCGGCCAATTCCATCACCGCGTCTGACAATAACGCCCCCATGTCGATCTGACCCTCTTTGCGCTCCCCCTCCACATTCTCGATAGTCGACAGCCATAGTAAATCGGACACCAAACTTTCCATCCGAACCAACTGAGTATCCATCACGCTCAGCGATTTCTGCAGTGTCGCATCCGAAGCGGGCATCAGCGTTTGTAACGTTTCGGTATACCCTTTGATTACCGTCAGGGGTGTTCTTAACTCGTGGGAGACATTGCCGACAAAATCGCGACGCATGCGCTCCAACCTATCTTGCTCGGTAACGTCTTTCACGAACACCAGGCGGTCATCCGCGCCAAATTTAGAGAACTCAAACTGCAAGCAGAACTCTGACGCGGCACCGCGCTGAATCCGTAACGGCTTTTGGAAGTTATTATCATCGACATACGTCTCGAGGGACGCATGGGACAGTATGTCCGACAGGCGCTTGCCCTCCTCTTCGGCAAATCGAACGCCCAGCAAATACTCCGCGGCACCGTTGCACCACAGCAGCTCGCTCGAGCTGTTGATAATCAAAGCAGCTTCCCTCATCGAAGCCAGTGACTCTTTGAGATAGGGCTGTGAGCGCCGGGAGGGGGAAGAGGCCTGAATCGCACGACTTCGCAGCACATAGACGTCGTGAAGAACACCTCGCATCCCCGGACCACCAATAGGTGGAAATTCCTCTGGATGTGAGAACCAGTGATACACCCTCGCAAGCTGCCAACCCCATAAGAAGAGAAGCACAACCAAAAAGCACATCAATGCCTGCTGCCATTCACCGGCCACTGCACCCCAAACAAAGCCGCAACCAGCGGCTAGCGCCAATCGTTTAGCCTCAAGCAAGAGAATTCGGGCTGCCATCACGTCAGCACGACGCCTCGCTCTGAGAACCGGTAACCCAAACCACGCACCGTTTGTATCAAGTCGCTGTAAGCCGGCGCGCCCATCTGAAGCGCCTTGCGGAGCCGACGAATATGGACATCAACGGTTCGCTCTTCCACGTAAACATTGACTCCCCAGATATGATCCAGCAACTGGGCGCGCGAGTAGGCGCGGTCCGGATGAGCCATAAAAAACTGCAGCAGCTTAAATTCAGTGGGGCCCATCTCTACCGCGCTGCCATCTAGGATCACCCGGTGGCTATCGAGCTCTATCACCAATTTACCCACTCGCAACTCGCTACCCACACCCTCGTGAATCGTTCGTCTGAGCAACGCCCGCATTCTCGCGATAAGCTCTTTGGGTGCGAAAGGCTTGATCATGTAATCGTCTGCGCCCACCTCCAATCCCTGAATCACATTATCCTCATGCGCCTTAGCGGTGAGCATAATCACGGGAACCTGTTGCGTCGCCGCCTCTTTTTTTAGGCGCCGCAATAATTCTATGCCGGTGCCGCCGGGCAACATCCAATCGAGCAAAACAATATCGGGAGTGTCGTGAATAATTTTTTGATAGGCATCGGTAATATCGCCGGCCTCTAGGCACTCAAAATCGGCGGTCTCCAAAGCCAGCCTGAGCATATCTCGGATCCCCGATTCGTCATCCACCACTAGCACTTTCTGAATCGTCATCACGCCTCCAAAATCAATGCGCTCAAAGCAAATAAACTGGCCGCCTTCTCGCTAACCGCGTCAAGAAAAACACCAACCCAAAGCAGCGCACTGAGGCAGCAGACACTACCACCAACCGAACCAACCTCTGGGCTCTAACTCCTCAGCGCAGCCCTGAAGCTGACTGTTGTAGCGCTGAGCCTGTCGATCCACCTTGCGCGCTACGTCGACAAGCCACTCTTTGCTGCGATAGCTTTGTTTTCGATAACCGCCGTGGCCCTCATGATAGGCAAGGTACAGTCGAAACGTATCCTGCTTATCGATGTTGAGTTCCTGATGAGAGACGTGGTTATACCAGCCAATAAAATCAATGGCATCAGCAAAACTGTCTCTGTCCGCCCCATAATTGCCTGTGCTTTTCTGGTACCACTCCCACGTACCCTCCTTCGCCTGAGAATAACCGTAAGAATCAGAGGGCCGCGGCCCAGGGATAAAACCCCATAATTTTTTGCGCGGTGGTTTGGCAGTCGCCACAAACCGAGACTCTTGGTACATAAAGGCCATCGATACCGACATCGGCACGTTCCAGCGCGCCCGAGATTCCTTAGCGTCCTTATACCAGCCTGATTTTTCTCGGAAAATGTCGCAAACGTTATCAACCTGCTCGGGCGGCGAGGTGACACACGCCGTCAAGGATAGCGCAGCTGCTATCACGGCAACTCGATAACTTGAACCAGTCCTCTTCATTCGTGCGACTCCAATACAACCAGCAATGCTGATTCATCGATGATGGGTACCGCCAGCGACTCTGCCCGTTTACGCTTAGATCCTGCCCCCGGACCCGCCACAACTGACGTTGTTTTTTTCGACACACTGCTGGCCGTTTTGGCACCGAGTGCCCTCAGCCGGCTCTCCGCCTCTTCGCGACTCATCGCAACTAACTTTCCGGTCACCACCCAAATGGTACCGGCGAGTGGGCCGTCACCCGCGTCAAGGGCCACGTCGGGCCAGTTGACGCCGGCCGCCTGTAATTCATCGAGAATAGTGCAATTGCGCCCATCCTCTGCAAATGCACGAATGTGCTGAGCCACCACCGGCCCAACGTCGTCTACGTCCTCCAGTGCTTCCACCGACGCAGCCAGCATGGCATCCAGTGTCATGAAATGCTCCGCCAAAGACCGCGCAGTGGCCTCACCCACTTCGCGAATACCCAAGGCATAAATCAATTTAGGCAACGTTGTTTGGCGCGCCGCAGCGACCGATGACAGTAAATTCTCGCTCGATTTCTCGCCCATCCGATCGAGCATACCAACGCTTTCTTTGGTTAATCGAAATAAATCGGCCACTGACTCAAGCAATCCCTCATCCACCAGTTGGTCGATAAGCTTGTCACCCAGACCGTCTATGTTCATCGCTTTTCGCGACGCAAAGTGCCGAACGACTCCTTTGAGCTGAGCCCCACAGCCCACGCCTCCAACACATCGTATAGCGGTCTCTCCTGCTTCACGCGCTAACGCAGCGCCACAAGCGGGACACTGCGCGGGAAAGACGATGGGCTCTCTCACGCTTACCTCGTTCTCGGTATCGTCTCGAACAACTGAAACGATCTGAGGGATCACGTCCCCGGCACGCCGGACCACCACCACATCGCCAATCGAAACACCCAAACGCTCAATCTCATCGATATTATGCAAAGTGGCGTTGCTTACCGTCACGCCGGCCACGAAAACTGGCTCGAGTCTCGCAACCGGCGTAATCACTCCAGTTCGGCCCACTTGAAAATCGACACCCAACAGCCGCGTACTGACCTCTTGCGCAGGAAATTTCCGCGCTATCGCCCACCGGGGTGCCCGAGAGATAAACCCCAACCTGTCTTGCTGTTCAAGAGAATTGACCTTATAGACGATGCCGTCGATATCAAAAGGCAATGCATCTCTCTGCGCTGCCATTTGTTCGTAATAGACCTCGCAAGCCTCGATGCCAACCACCGTCTGCATATGCTCAGAGATCGGGATGCACCACTCTGACAAAGCGCGCAAAGTGCCATCATGCGACGCGGGCAACGACCCCTCGAACACTCCTACAGAATAAGCAGTGAACTCTAGTGGACGCTTCGCTGTCACACCCGAGTCGAGTTGCCGCAAACTGCCAGCAGCCGCATTTCGAGGGTTAACGAATACTTTTTGCCCCAACCGCCTGGCGCGCGCATTCATCTGCTCGAAGCCCGAGCGGGGGATGGTGATTTCACCGCGCACCTCGAGGTAAGACGGAATATCGTCACCAGACAGCATCAGCGGGACGTTCCTGATCGTTCTGACATTAGCCGTGATATCTTCCCCGCTCACCCCATCACCGCGTGTCGCGGCTTGGGTTAATAACCCACTCTCATAGACAATACTCACGGCAACGCCATCTAGTTTTGGTTCGCAACAGTAGGTGATCTCACTCACCGATAAACGTTCGATCACACGTCGATGAAACTCGATCAGTTCTGTCTCCGAGAAGGCGTTATCCAAGGAGAGCATCGGCATTCGATGGGCAATGGTTTGGAAAGCACTTAACGGCGCTCCACCGACACGCTGTGTTGGTGAGTCCGGCGCCTGTAGATCCGGATGATCGGCCTCTAGCGCCCGAAGCTGCAACATGGCAGCGTCATAATCGGCATCTGGAACCAGTGGCGTATCGATCTCAAAGTAAGCCGCTCCCCAGCGCCTAAGGCGCGCAGTTAACTCCGCGATCTCCTCCGCTGGGGAAGGCATGGTGTATTAGGTCCTACGAACGAGGAGCCGCCGTTCTAGCTCTCGAATCTGCTGCCGCATATGCTCTAGGCTCTGACGCGTCACCACGCTTCTCGTCTCATCTTGAATGTCACCATCGAGGGCCTTCGCCAC
>Ga0206682_10000975_pt1 | contig 29091 bp, 29 predicted proteins | sample M240m12015metaG_FD_155444 | JGI IMG/M metagenome (GOLD analysis project Ga0206682, IMG submission 155444) | Ammonia-oxidizing marine archaeal communities from Monterey Bay, California, United States - M2 40m 12015 | ecosystem: Environmental > Aquatic > Marine > Intertidal zone | place: USA...
CATTAGCAGCATCGACATCACAAGGACAAGCCGAAGAAACGCATGTTAAATCTTTTAAAGCTCTAAATAAAACATAATCACCTGGTCTAGACCACGGCTCATCAAATGTTGCAACATTATTTGCATCAATTGCTGTATTAAAAAAAAGATTTATTGCTGACCAGCTTTTTCGAGCGCTGATGTCATATTTCCCCAATTCTTTGTTGAAATTATCGGTACAATTAATGTGCCCCATATAACCAAGATCTTCATAGTATTTAGAAGTACATGCTAAATTAAAAGTATCATGTCTTCCAACAGTATCTCTTACAACTTCAACCATTGCTTCATGATTTCCATCATAAAACTTAGAAAACAAACCTGGGCCTGGATAGGCACTACCCATAAAAGTTCTTGTTGCTTTATCGTCAATTATACTTTCAATCCCGTCATTTAACTTATGGGTATCAAACGCTAAAAAATCAGAGCATTGCCTTCCACCTGTGTCTATAATTTGAATATATTCACCAGCTTTAACTTCATAAGTTTCAGCGGTTCTTCTTTTAACAAGCTGTTCAATTAATGGATCACTTAATGGTTCAGGTAAAATAAACTGTTCATTTGTTTCTGAAAACTTTGCTCTGTTGATAAATATAGTTAAGTCAGTTGGTGGATTTTGTTCATGAACATTTAGTGGATCACCTGGAGCAGCAATTAAGATAAAACATTTATCTTTTGATGATAGAGTTATTTTTTCTCCCATCAAACAATCTTCATTAAAAATGATTGATGACTTAGCACCTTGAAGATCTAAATTTCTTTTCTTAAAAATTTTTGTAATTTTTTCATCATTTGTGATTACTCTTTTAGAAAATTCTGCATTTGAATTTTCTTTTAAATCTAAAATTGATAAATCGGGTTTACCCTGATCATTGAAAACTATAACTTCGCAAATTTGTTTTCCTTCATCATTTATAATTTCAATTTTATCTTCAGGAAAAACTTCTACTACAGATAAACCACCTCCTTTAACAAAGTATCTTTCAACTCCTGGTGGCAAAGTTCTTAAACCTGGATTTCTAATTTCGTTGCTAGTACCCAACATATGCTTAGCTTTTTAATAATTATTATAGAGCATAATATAATCAAAATCAGTTGACTAGAAGATTAATTCATAACATACTTTAAAGATTAATATTAATAGAGGGGAAAAAATGAAAAAAATAACATCATTAATATCTGCTCTGATAATTTCTGTAGTAAGTTTTACAGGAGTATCTAACGCAGCAGATAGCAAAAAACCCATCGTAATTCCAACTCATAACTGGTCAAGCCAAATTGTAATGGCTTACGTTATTGGTGGAATCTTTGAAAGTATGGGAAACAATGTTAGCTATGTAAATGCTGACTCACAAGCAGTGTACGAGTCAATTAGAATTGGCGACGTATCTATTTCTCATGAAGTATGGGAATCTGCTTTTGGTAAATCATTTACTACAGCTTTAGATAAAGGTGGTTTACTTGATTGGGGTGATCACGAAGCAAGAACACTTGAAGATATGGGATATCCAAATTGGGTAACAGATAAAGGTTTGTGCCCAGGTTTACCAGATTGGACTGCTTTAAAAAATCCTGCATGTGCGAAAAATTTCGTAACACCTGACTCAGGTGGAAAAGGAAGAATGCTGGAAGGCCCACAAACTTGGCATGGAGATTTAATACCTCAAAGGGTTGATGCTTTAGGTTTAGGAGATCTTTGGATGGTTAAATTTGCAGGAAGTGCAGATGCACTTTGGGCAGAATTATCAGCTGCTGAGAAAGAAGGAAGAGGAACAATTATCTTTAACTGGACACCAAACTTTACAGATGGTGCTGGTTTTACATTTATAGACTTTCCTCCATATACTGCTGGTTGCAGACCAGAAGATGGTGGTGACGGTAAATGTGGTTCGCCAGATGGTTATTTGAAAAAAGCTGTAAATGGTGATTTTCCAAAAACTCATCCTGCAGCTGCTGCAGCGTTCAAAAAAATGTCATTTTCTACAAGTCAAATTGGTGCAATGGCAGCTTTAGTTGACGTTGACAAAATGACTCATGAAGATGCAGCTAAAAAATGGTTAGCTGACAATAAGAAGGTTTGGGAAGAATTTACCCACGCTCATTAAGGTCAAGTTACAATAAATTAACAAATCTCCCCCAACATAGTTGGGGGGGATTTTTTTTTAAGGTTTTATTCTTTTATGATTACAAAAAAAATTAATTTTATATTAAAATATTTTTTATTTTTGTTTCTTAGTTTATTTTTTATTAATTTATCATTAGCACAAGATATAAATATTCAAGAAAGTATTAATTTAAGTTTTAAATGTGATTTAGATAAAAAAATTATTAAAAATTCAGAATACAATTATCAAACTTTTTTAGCTAAAGATTTAAATGAAAAAGGTTTAGATAAATTTGAAATCGAAGCAATTAAACCAGAAAAACTTTTTATAAAAGGGCTGTCATTATTTCTTTCAAAATCAGATAGGCTAAATGTTAAGATTGTAAATAAAGATGTAGTTTTATTTAAATCAATCGATCAAAAAAAAAATTATTCTGAGTCAGCGATTATAGATAGAAAATCTGGTGAATTAATTCATGAAATTACAAGAAATATCAAAAGCGAAAACTCTGAGAAAGATATTTCATTTTATTCATGTAGTAAAAAGGAAAAAAAAGCCTGATTTTTTTATATGATTTTGTGTAAAGTATTAAAATGAAAAAATATCTAATTAGCATAATTTTAAGTTTATTAATAACATCTTCAGCTTTAGCACGAAGCACTGGATGTAAAGAAGGAAATTGTGAAAATGGTTATGGTAAGTGGGTATATACAGATAAAACAACTTATGAAGGTGAGTGGGTTGGTACAAAAAAACATGGTCAAGGAACTGAAACTTGGCCAAATGGATATATCTATAAAGGTGAATTTAAAGATAGTATTTGGAGTGGTTTAGGAACTTTAAGTTTTCCTGATGGTTCAACTTATCAGGGACAATGGACCAATGGTTTTATGAATGGAGAAGGAACTTTTACTTGGTCTGATGGAAAACAAAAAACAGGAACATGGATAAATGGAAAGTTGCAAGAATAAATGTCAAAAGAAAATTATTTTTATAAAATAAAAGAGTTACCAGAAATCATAAAGCAATTTGGTGGCTTGGTAATAATGATAATAATTGTAATCTCCTCTTTTGCTATTTTGAACAATATTTTTGGTGAAGGAGATGAGTTAGTTGCAAAAATGAAAATTGAAGAAGAAAGAATAGCTCAAGCAAGAAAGCTAGATAAGCTAATTTCAAGTCTTCCCTCAGGAATTTTAGTATCTTTTGATGGAACTGATCATTTTAGATTAACTGATGAAGTGTATGAAAAGGTTTGTAATGCTACAAAACTTATTCCACAACGTGCAATTATGGGAGCCAATTTTCTAAATTTTAGAGCACATGAGCTGTATACGATGAATGGCAATAAGATTAGTGAAACGTTTGTTAAATGGGATAATGAAAAAAATAAATGTTTTGCAGGGTTTATAGTAAGTGGGAAAAATGTTGGTGTAGATGAAACAATCACTGTTAGTGGTGAAGCTTTAAGTTTTTTAAGCACAGGTATTGATACAAGAGTTTATTTTATCAAAAATTTTTAAGGAGGAAAAAACAGATTATATCGATTTTATTTTATTCTAATTTCGTATAACCTATTTACAATTTATGTCTGACCCAATAATTAAATGCGAAGGTGTTTATAAAATCTTTGGTGAGAATGCCGATAGAATGCTTAAGGCAGCTAATGGCAATGTCGATGCAAAAACTTTTCAAGATAACGGATGCATTGTTGGTGTAAACAATGCTTCTTTTGAAGTTTCTAAAGGTGAAATGTTAGTTGTAATGGGTTTATCTGGCTCAGGTAAATCAACTTTATTAAGATGCATATCAAGATTAACAGATGCAACTGGTGGAAAAATTTTTATAGAGGGTCAAGACCTACTTCAATTAAATAATAAGGAGTTAATTGATTTAAGACGTAATAAGATGGGGATGGTTTTTCAAAGCTTTGCACTGTTACCTCATAAAACAGTTGTAGAAAATATTGCTTTTCCTCTTCAAATTAAGGGAATTAAAACCGAGGATAGTATTAGTAAAGCAATGGATATGGTTAAACTTGTTGGTCTTGATGGAAGAGAAAACTATTTTCCAAGAGAACTTTCGGGAGGTCAACAACAAAGAGTAGGTATTGCTAGATCGTTAGCTGTTGAACCAGACATATGGTTTTTAGATGAACCTTTTTCTGCTTTAGATCCTTTAATCAGAAAAGAAATGCAAGATGAATTTTTAAGGCTGCAAGAAAAATTACAAAAAACAATTATGTTTATTACTCATGATTTTGATGAAGCTTTAAAGTTAGCAGATCGAATTGCTATTATGAAGGACGGTATTATTGAGCAACTAGATACACCAGCAAATATTGTTTTAAATCCAGCAACAGAGTATGTGAGAAAATTTACCGAAGAAGTTCCTAGAGAAAAAGTTCTCCTGATCGAAGATGTTATGGACGTAACTACTAAAGATAATTTAAGTGATTTAAAAGTTTCAAAAGATGAGATTATAGAGAATGTTGCAGAAAAAATTCTAACTCAAGAAAAAACAGTAGCCGTAATAGATAGTAACAATCAGATTATAGGCTCTATTAATCCATCAAAAATAATCAATACGGTCTTTGGAGGGCGTAAAAATAATAGTTAAAATATGGAATTTATAAAAAAAAATCCGAAGTTATTTCAGTGGTTATTTTTATTAATTGTATTTTTTGCACTCTGTTTTGCGATTGATGTTCCTGAAACATATAAATTTATAAGAGGACAAGCAGAATTTATTAAAGACCCTAACCAAAGCTCATATGTTTTATTCGGTAAAGAGGTAAGATATTACGCTTTTGACGTTTTTTGGAGATTGCCACCACTTTTAGGCTGGTTACCTATTTGGATAAATGACTCTTTATTTTTTTTAATGAATGAGTGGATGCCAATGGAGTTTTGGAACGAAGATACTCAAGAATTTAAAACTCGACCTTTAGTGTTGCAAATTACACGAAATGTAACCTCTTTTATGACTTTTCTTATTGATTTAATTAGAGAAATTTTGTTAGGGGGGCTTAATACAATTGTTGCATTTTCTAGTTGGGATTGGATTGATGCAAATCCTTGGGCTGAATTACCAGGGTTGCCATGGACAATCGTTGCAGCAGGAGCAACGATTTTATCTTACAAACTCAGTGGTAAAGGATTAGCATTTTTTGCTGCATTAGTGATGATTTACATTTCTATTTTTGGTCAATGGAAACCTTCAATGCAAACACTCTCTTTTATATTGGTTGCAGCACCATTATCTTTTATTTTTGGTTTAGGTTTGGGTATTGCGGCATTTAAAAGTAAAAGAGTTGAAAAAGCTTTATATCCAATACTTTTAGTAATGCAGACTATGCCTCAATATGCAGTTTTAGTTCCGGCAATTGTTCTTTTTGGAGTTGGTGATCATGCGGCAGTAATTATAACTATGGTCGTCGCGGTACCGCCAATGATATTATTAACTTTGTTAGGACTTAGAGGAATACCTCCAGAAGTAATTGAAGCTGGAAGAATGAGTGGATGCAATAATTGGCAACTAATGACAAAGGTACTAATTCCAACAGCTAGAAGAGATATCCTAATTGGAGTGAATCAAGTTATCATGGTGTGTTTTTCTATGGCAGTTATTTCAGCTTTTATTGGAGCAAAAGGTTTGGGATTTAATTTATTGCTAGCATTAAATCAGCTGAACATAGGATTAGCATTAGAAGCGGGATTATGTATTAGTTTGATTGCTATATTATTAGATAAAATGTCATTAGCTTGGGCTAATAAACAAATTGATTATTTTGGTAACCTGACATTTTTTCAACGTCATAAAAATACTTTCTTTTTCATAGTGGCAATAATATTAGGAATTTTATTTGCTTACTTAGGATCTTTTTATTTTAAAGAAGGATATAATTATCTTTTTGAAGTTCCACACAACAAAGGAATTTCAACAGCTGATTTTTGGAATAAAGGTGTTGATTGGATTTTTGATACATTCTTTGTTTACATAAAAGCATTTAATACATGGTTGATTGTAGATGTGCTTCAGCCGATGCGTGCTTTATATTTAAGAATGCCAGCTGTAGCTACATTGGTTTTAGTTGTTGGCGCAGGATATATTATAGGTGGTATTCGTTCCGCTTTAGTCGTTTGTGGATTAACATTATTTATCGCTTTAAGCCCATGGTGGGACAGAGCTTTAGTGACAACTTATATGGCAACTTTTGGGGTTGTTATATCTTGTATAATTGGATTTACGGTTGGAACATTATGTTTTCAAAATAAAAATTCAGCAAGTTTTATGCTAGGTGTTTGTGATATTTTTCAAACCTTTCCATCATTTGTATATTTAATACCAGTAATGATGCTTTTTGGAATAACTGATACTTCTGTTTTAATTGCAGTGATAGTTTATGCAACAATACCTGCAACAAGATATACTATCGAAGGTCTTAGAAGTGTTCCTACTGCTTTGCATGATGCAGCAACAATGTCAGGTGTAACGAAATTTCAAAGATTATTTAAAATAGAATTTCCTCTAGCTTTTCCTCATATGATGCTTGGGTTAAATCAAACCATTGTATTTGCTTTATTCATGGTAATTATAGGGGCTTTTATTGGAACGGAAGATTTAGGACAATATATTTTAAAAGCATTATCAGATAAAAAGGGTGCTGGTATAGGACTAACGCTTGGGATCTGTGTTGCTTTTATAGGTTTGATTTTTGATAATCTAATTAGAACCTGGGTAGATCAACGAAAAAAACACCTAGGTATAAATTAGGATAAATATTTAACTTCTGAAAAACGATCTGTTGGAAAAATCCAATAAAATTCTAAAGTTTCTTTTCCATTATTTTTTAAAGCATGTTTTGCATTGCCAGCTATATAAACTACATCACCTTTCTTAATCTCTTCAAGCTGCCCAGATTTATTTAGTATACCTGTACCATTTGTAACCACATATATTTCTGCAGGTGAATGATAATGGAGTGTTAAATCTCCGCCTGGTGCGATTTCGGCAAAACCAAGAGAAAGCCCAGAACTTTTTGTATAATCAGCATCAATTAAAAATTTCCACCTAACACCTGGATATTTTTCAGTGGATGACCACTCTTGATCAGAGACAGATTTGAGGTTGTTTACAAATATCATATAATAATGACAACAAATAATTATTTTTTTTGATCTAAAAAAACTTTTAAAGAATCATCCATTGCAGTTGCCCAAGGTGTATGATGAACTGGTCCAACAGAACCTGTTACTGGTGAAGAAAAAGATTTATTTCTATAAGTCATAATATCTTCAACTTTATGATGTTCCCATTCTTTAAAATGTTTTCTTATCAATTCAAAATCAATTTTTGGATAATCAGATAAAGCATGAAGTTCTTTCGTATATTCAGTTTGAAAGTCAATCATTTGATCTGGGTTTTCTAGTTTTTCTTCCATTGATACCCATTTGTTTATATCTTTTTCTATTTCAGTATCATTTGGAACTTTAATTTTTTCCATAATAACATCTCTTGCGAACCAAGCTTGACAATCAAACATATTGAAAGTGTGAAATTGATCCTGCATACCTAAATACATTAGTTTATGATTGTTTTGCCAAACAACACCTTTATATAATTTAGGTGGATACAATCTATTAGTTGTTTGAAGTTTAAGGTCCTCAGATATAAAAGGGAAATGATGAAGGTATCCAGTGCAAAGAATTATCGCATCTGTTTCTTGTTCATGACCATCTTTAAAAATTGCTTTGTTACCCACAAGTTTATCTAAATGATAAACTTCCTTCATACCATTGGGCCATTTAAATCCCATTGGGTTATGTCTGTAGCCAATAGTTACACTTTTTGCTCCATATTTATGACATTGTAGAGCAACATCTTCAGCAGAATAACTACTTCCTAAGACAACAACATTTTTTCCCCTAAACTCTTCAGCATCTCTAAAATCATGAGAATGCATAATTCTTCCAGGAAAAGATTTCATGCCAGGATATTCAGGTATAAATGGAACTGAAAAATGCCCTGTTGATACAACAACATAATCAAATGAATCTTTTAAAATTGAGTTATCTTTTTTATTTCTGTATGTGAGTTCAAAACTATCATTGTCATAAGTTATGTTGGTAACAGTTGTATTGAACTTTATTTTATCTTTTAAATTTCCTTTTTTTACTCTGCCTAAAATATAATCATACAAAACTTCTCTAGGTGGGAAAGAGGGAATTGGTTTTCCAAAATGTTCATCAAATGAATAATCTGCAAACTCTAAACATTCTTTTGGACCATTTGACCAAAGATATCTATACATACTGTTGGGAACCGGATCTCCATATTGATCAGAACCAGTTCTCCAGCTATAATTCCAAAGACCACCCCAGTCGTCTTGTTTATCAAAACAAACTATTTCAGGTATTTTTTCACCTTTTTTTTCAGCCTGTTCAAACGATCTCAACATAGATAATCCACAAGGACCAGCACCAATGATAGCAATTTTTGTCATTTTATTGTCTCCAAATTATGAATTTTATTTCATCAATTTACTCATATAATTAAGTAAATTTAAAGATAAATTTACAATTAATATGACATTACAACTTGCAAGGGTTGTAACAATTAGCTAGAAAACTTTTGGTTAATTCAAGTTTATGAAAAAGATAATAATTATAGGAGCTGGAGCAATGGGCTCAGCTTTTGCGGTTCCTTGTATCGAAAATAAAAATGATGTCACAATTGTTGGAACTCATTTAGAGGACAATTTGATAAATAATATTATTACTAATGACCATTTACACCCTGGATTAAAAACTAAACTACCAAAAGAAATAAAATTCAAGCAATTTAATGAATTACAATCTATTTTAGAAAAAGATGTAGATTTAATTGTTGCAGGAATAAGCTCGATAGGAATTGAGTGGTTTGTAAAGCAAATATCTAAAAGTTATAAAAAAAACCTACCAATTGTTTTATTAACTAAAGGTTTATCTATAGTTAATAATGAACTTACAACGCTATCAGATAAAATTAAAAATCTTTTAGAAAAAGATGGACACTCAGAAATTAATATTACAGCTATTAAAGGCCCCTGTTTAGCTGCTGGTTTAGCAAATAAAATGAGAACAGGAACTGTAATCGCTAATCGAAACATTAAGGAATGCCAATCATTGAAAGACATGATTTCAACTAATTATTATTCTACTGAAATTTCAGAAGACATTACTGGAGTAGAATTGTCTGGAGCAATTAAAAATATATATTCAATGTTAATTGGTGCATCAGAGGGATTGAGTAACTCCCAAGCTCCTAAAGATATTCAATCTAAATATTATTTAAATACTGCAGCATCATTAATCCATAGATCTATCTCAGAAATGGTTGAATTTGTTTCTCACTATGGAGGTAAATCAGAAACAGTTTATGGTTTAGCAGGCCTTGGTGATTTATATGTAAGTGCAATAGGTGGAAGAAATAGTTTAATGGGAAAATATTTAGGTGAAGGTCATTTGTATAATGATGCGAAAGAAAAGTTTATGAAAGATATAACTGTAGAAGGAGCCCAGCTTGCTTTAGAAATTGGACCAAGAATTTTAGAAGATTTAAATAGTAAAAATTTTCCGTTAATGTTTAGTATGTTACATACTATTTGTGATAATAAAAAATTAGAAATTAATTGGTAAATGAAATCTAATTGGAATTACCCAACAAATATATGGGTTGGAAAAGATAGAGTTAAAGATTTAAGTATTGCCTGTAAAACTTTAAATATTAACAAACCATTATTGGTAACAGATAGTGGTCTTGCTAAATCAAAAATTGTTTCTGATGCAATAAATGATCTGAAAGAAAAAGGGATTTTAGCTGAATTATATTCAAATGTAGTAGGTAACCCAACAGGTACCAATGTAATAGAGGGTTCTAATTATTATAATAAAAATAGTTGTGATGGAGTTATAGCTTTTGGAGGGGGCAGTGGTTTAGATGTTGGTAAAGCAATTGCTTTTATGTCAGGACAAACATTGCCTATCTGGGATTTTGAAGATGTTGGAGATAATTGGACTAAGGCAAACTCTGAAAAAATAGCACCAATTATAGCTGTACCTACAACTGCTGGAACAGGATCAGAAACAGGACGTGCATCTGTAATTTTAAATGAAGAAACTGGAGTAAAAAATATAATTTTTCATCCTAAATTTTTGCCATCAATAGTCATTCTAGACCCAGCATTAACAATTAGTTTACCTGCAAAAATTACTGCAGCAACAGGAATGGATGCTTTGGCTCACAATTTAGAGGCATATTGTGCACCAGGATATCATCCAATGGCTGACGGAATTGCTTTAGAGGGCATGAGATTGATTAACAATTGGTTGTTAGAAGCTGTGAACAATGGATCTAATATTGAAGCACGCCAAAATATGTTATCAGCAGCTAGCATGGGATCAACGGCATTTCAAAAAGGTTTGGGTGCTATTCACTCATTAAGTCATCCTGTAAATGCTTTAAATAATGTTCACCATGGTCTATCTAATGCGATATTTATGCCTTACGTTTTAACTTTTAATAAAGATGTGATTGAACAAAAAATAATCAAAATATGTAATTATTTAGAACTTAAAGATAAATCTTTTGATGGTTTCATTAATTGGATCTTAGATTTAAGAAAAAAATTAGATATGCCTCATAAATTATCAGAAGTGATTAATGAAAAAGATTTTGATCTTGATAGATTGTCAAAAATGGCTTTAGCAGACCCATCTACAGGGGGAAACCCAAAAAAATTGAATGAAGAAGACATGAAACTAATGTACCAACACAGCATGTCAGGAGAATTATTTAAATGAATGCTTTAAATATTTTAATTGTTGAGGGAAATAATAGAAAAGATAGTGAGTTTTTTATCAAAGCAGCAGGGGCTTCTGCAGCAGATAACTTAAAAAATTTAATTTTAAAAATTGATCCATCAACAAATACAGAAATTATAAATCCTGGACATGATGACGAAACCAGTCATGCTTTAAAAAATATGCACGAATATAGTGGAATTATTTTTACTGGTGGTGCCATGAGAATAAACGATATGACAGATGTAATTAAAAAACATATAAATTTTGCATCTAATTGTTTTGCTCAACAAAAGAAAATTTTAGCAATTTGTTGGGGATTGCAAATTTGCACAACAGCTGCTGGAGGCAAAGCTCATCCAGCTACAAAAGGTGCTCATATAGGAATTGCATCGAATGTAATTGTTAATGATGAAGGCCAGAAACATTTTATATATAAAGACAAAGAAAAAATTTTTACATCACCAGCTTTTAATTTTGATGAAGTAAGTGAGTTACCAAAAGATGCTATTCTTTTATCTAGTGACAAAATAAACAATGTAATGGGTGTTAGCTTCAAAGTTGGAAACTCTGAAATTATCGGTTTACAGTATCATCCTGATTATGAATATTCTCAAATGCTTAAACTTATCGCTGGACGTAAAGAAAGACTATTTGCTAATAAAAATTTTTTAAGTGAAGAAGAATATGAAAGCCATATATCATATATAAATTCAGAAAATGAATTATTGAACTTTAATGATAGAACCTGTGAAGTTAGAAATTGGCTTAATTATCTAAAAAACTAATTTAAAATAAACCTTCAATCTCACCATTTTTATTTAGCTTAATAGAGTCAGCAGCTGGAACTCTTGGCAATCCAGGCATTGTCATTATAGCTCCACAAACAACAACTATAAACTCTGCACCAGAAGAGAGTCTGATTTCTCTAATTGGTAAAGAATGACCTGATGGCGCCCCTTTGAGACTTGGGTCTGTTGAAAAACTATATTGAGTTTTTGCAACACATATAGGTAATTCGCCATAACCAGCTTCTTCAAAGTTTTTTAATTGATCTCTAATTTTTGTATCAGCTATAACTTCATCTGCTCTATAAATTTCTTTAGCTATAGTCTCGATTTTTTTAAATAAAGGGGTTTTACTGTCGTACAAAAATTGAAATTTAGCTTCATTTTTTTCACATAAATCTGCAACATGAGTAGCCAAATCTTTTGTCCCTTCACCACCATTTGCCCAGTGAGTACATAGACTTGCCTTAACACCCATCCCATCACAAAATTCTATCAAAGCTTTTACTTCGTCGTCTGTATCTTTAATAAAGTGATTAACTGCAACCGCAACAGGTAATCCAAATTTTTGAACATTTTGAATATGTCTTTCTAGGTTTACGAGTCCTTTTTTAAGTGCATCAACATTTTCATTTTTAAGATCATCTTTTGCTACACCACCATGCATTTTCAAAGCTCTGATTGTTGCAACAATAACTACACAGCTTGGTTTTAAGTTTGATTTTCTACATTTAATATCAAGAAATTTTTCAGCTCCCAAGTCTGCACCGAAACCTGCTTCTGTTACAACATAGTCTGCAAGCTTTAATCCTGTTTTTGTGGCTATCACTGAATTACATCCGTGAGCAATATTTGCAAATGGACCACCATGAATGATCGCAGGATTATTTTCTAATGTTTGAGTTACATTTGGTCTGATGGCATCTTTTAGTAATACAGTCATTGGACCTTGAGCTTTCAAATCTTTTGCATACACGGGTTTTCTATCCCTAGTATAAGCAATTGTTATATTACCAATTCTTTTTTCTAAATCTTCTAAATCATTTGATAAACAAAAGATTGCCATGATTTCAGATGCAACAGTAATGTCAAAACCGTCTTCTCTTGGAAAACCATTTGCAACACCACCTAAGTTGATATTTATAGATCTTAATGAACGATCATTCATATCCATTACTCTTTTCCAAACAATTCTTCTAACATCTATATCTAATTTATTTCCCCAATAGATATGATTATCTATTAAGGCTGACAAAAGATTATGAGCAGAAGTTATTGCGTGAAAATCTCCAGTAAAATGTAAATTAATTTGTTCCATTGGAACTACTTGAGCATAGCCACCACCAGCAGCTCCACCCTTCATACCAAATGATGGACCAAGACTTGGTTCTCTTAAACATACAATAGATTTTTTTCCAATTTTATTTAAACCATCATTTAATCCGACAGAAGTAGTCGTTTTACCCTCTCCTGCTGGAGTAGGAGTGATTGCGGTAACTAAAATTAATTTTCCGTCTGGTTTATCTTTTAAGGTATCTAAATATTCTAAATTTATTTTCGCAATGTGTCTTCCCATTGGACTAAAAGCTGTGCTTTCATCTGGCACATTTATCTTTGCTAAAATATCATTTATAGGTTGCATTTTTGCTTCTCTGGCTATCTGAATATCTGATTTAACTTCACTCATTTGAAACTCCTATAAATTAGTTTTTTAATGGACAATAGATATCCTATTTGAGATTTTTGGAAACTTCTAAAAAATATATATAAAAAAAATAAGAACTATTTATATTCATTGAGATAAAAATATCTGATGCAAAAATATTCTATATTTAATCTGATTAAAAACGCTTTTTCAGGTCATCAAAACTGGGATTTAGCCTGGAAAGATCCAACTCCTAAAAAAGAATATGATGTTGTAATTATTGGAGGTGGTGGCCATGGTTTAGCAACCGCATATTATTTAGCAAAAGAGCACAACATTACAAATGTTGCTATTATTGAAAAGGGATGGATCGGCGGTGGAAACGTTGGACGTAACACTACAATTATTAGATCAAATTACATGCACGATGATAATGCTCTCTTTAGTGAGTTTGGAATGGATCTATGGAGAAAAATGAGCCAAGATTTAAATTATAATGTGATGTTTTCCCCAAGAGGAATTATCAATCTTGCGCACTCTGATGCACAAATGAACGTTTATGCAAGAAGAGGGAATTCAATGAGGCTAAATGGAATAGATGCAGTTCTACTCAATAGAGAACAGGTTAAAGAAATTATCCCAATGGCAGACTTTTCTGAAAATGTAAGATTCCCAATTTTTGGTGGACTAATGCAACCAAGTGCGGGAACTGCAAGGCATGATGCTGTTGCTTGGGGCTATGCAAGACAAGCTGATTCAATGGGAGTGGATATAATTCAAAATTGTGAAGTTACAGGATTTGATGTTAGTGGTGGAAAAATTAATGGTGTGAGAACTTCAAGAGGTGACATTAAGGTTAAGAAAATAGGGTTATGTGTTGCTGGGAGTACAAATATTTTAGCAGAAAAATTAAACATGACATTACCTGTCGAAACCCATTTGCTTCAAGCATGTGTATCAGAACCGGTAAAACCAATCTTAGATAGAGTAGTTACTTTTGGAGCAGGACACTTTTATATAAGTCAATCAGATAAAGGTGAGATGGTAATGGGAGGTGACCTTGATGGATATAATAGTTATGCACAAAGAGGCAACTTACCAACTTTACAACATGTACTTACAGAGGGAATTGCGATGATGCCGTTCTTAAGTAAATTAAAAATGCTTAGAACTTGGGGTGGTATAATGGATATGTCCATGGACGGGTCCCCAATAATTGATAAGACGCATATTGAAGGTTTGTATTTAAATTGTGGTTGGTGTTATGGTGGATTTAAAGCAACTCCTGCTTCAGGTTGGACATTTGCTCATACAATCGCACAAGATAGAGTTCACAAATTAAATGCAGGATACAGTTTAAATAGATTTAACACAGGTCACTTACTTGATGAAAAAGGACTTGGAACAAAAACTTGGATTTCATAAATGCTTCATATTAATTGTCCACACTGTGGAATGAGATCACAAAATGAATTTTCTTATGGTGGAGACGCAACTGTTAAAAGACCTGAGCTTAATAAAGAAGTGTCTGACAAAGACTGGGATAATTTTGTCTACAATAGAAAAAGTTTAAGGGGAAAACATTTAGAGTTATGGCAACATTTGTCAGGGTGTAGACAGTGGATAAAAGTTGAAAGAGACACGGCAACTCATGAAATATTTAGAACATTAAAAGCCAATGAGGATAATTCATAATGGATCAAAGTTATCGGTTACCAGATATTGGTTTAATAAATAGAGATAAGAAATTATCATTTAAGTTTAACGGCAAAACTTATTATGGATATGAAGGTGATACTCTTGCTTCAGCTTTAATAGCAAATGGAATTCACTTAATTGGTAGAAGCTTTAAATACCATAGGCCAAGAGGGTTTTTTGGAGCAGGAGTAGATGAGCCTTATGCAATTGTTCAATTATATAGAAATGGTGAAACAGAGCCAAATATTAAAGCTACAGAACAAGAACTTTTTGAGGGATTAGAAGCTACAAGTGTAAACTGCTGGCCTAGTGTTAATTTTGATATTGGAGCTATAAATAATTTTTTAAAAGTATTTCTTCCAGCAGGATTTTATTACAAAACATTTATGTGGCCAAAAAGTTTTTGGTACAAAGTTTACGAACCTTTTATTAGAAAAGCAGCAGGACTTGGTGTTGCATCAATCAAACATGATAAAGAAAGATACGAACATAAATATGAATATTGCGATTTATTAATTGCAGGTTCAGGACCATCAGGTTTAGCAAGTGCGTATGCTGCGGCAAAAAACGGAGCTCGTGTTATTTTAGCTGAAGATAAAGCCAGACATGGAGGAACTTTATTAACTAGTGATGTTAATATAGGAAATCAATCAGGTAAAGAGTGGGCTGATGGAATAATTTCAGAACTTAAAGAAATGCCTAACGTTATTGTTAAAAATAGATCACAGGTTTTTGGATATTATGATCATAATATGCTGGTGATGTCTGAAAGAATTAGCGATCACTTACCAAAAACAAAACAATATCATCCAAAACAAAGGCTTTGGTACATCAGAGCAAAAGAGGTTTTAATTTCTTCAGGATCTATTGAAAGACCTATAGTTTTTGGAAACAATGATACCCCAGGAGTAATGCTTTCATCGGCAGCAAAAGAATACCTAAAAGTTTATGGAGTATTGGTTGGAAGAAACCCTTTAATATTTACAAATAATGATAGTGGCTATGAAACTGCAATTGAATTTAAAAAAAATGGTGTTGATCCAATTATTTTAGACACAAGAAAAGATCCTCAATCTGAAATAGTTGATGAAGCAAAAAACTTAGGAATAAACATTAAGTTTTCATATGTGGTAGTTGCCGCTCAAGGTTATAAAAAAGTAAAATCAGCAGATATTGCAAAAATTTCAGATGATAAACAGCAGCTTGGTACGTTAGAAAATATTACGTGTGATTGTATATGTGTTTCAGGATTTTGGACGCCAACAATCCATTTAGCTTCACAATCAGGAAATAAAACAAAATTTAATGAGGATATTGATGCATTTGTTCCAGGAACATCAAAACAAAACGAAACAACGTTAGGTGCTGCAAATGGAACTTATACTCTAGAGGAGACTTTGAAAAGTTCTTTTGAAACTGGTCATGAGTTATCAAAAAAAATTACTAACAATAATAATGAAATTTCATTTCCAAATGTAGTCGAAAAAAAATCAACAACGCACGACAAGTTTTGGTGTGTGCCATTACCTGAGGGAAAAAATTATAAAAGATTTTTAGATTTTCAAAATGATGTTGCGGTTTCTGATGTGGAGATAGCACTTAAAGAGGGTTATCGATCAATTGAACATGTAAAAAGATATACAACCCTTGGCATGGCAACTGACCAAGGCAAAACGAGTAATTTAAATGGCTTACAATTAGTATCAAATATTGAAAATAAAGTAGTACCAAATGTTGGTCACACTACTTTTAGACCTCCATATACACCAGTTTCTATAGGAGCAATTGTTGGAAGAGAGGTTGGTAAACACTCAAAACCAACACGAAAATCACCAATGCACTCTTGGCATGAAAAAAACAATGCAGTTTTTGTTGATGCAGGTGTGTGGTTAAGACCAAGATATTACAAACAAGGGGATGAAAATTTATTTGAAGGATCAAAAAGAGAAGCAAAAAACGTAAGAACAAACGTGGGAGTTTGTGATGTAACTACATTAGGTAAAATAGATATTAAAGGACCAGATGCAGCAGAACTTTTAAATAGAGTTTATACAAATGCATGGTTAAAGTTACCAGTCGGCAAAGCAAGATACGGTGTGATGTTAAGAGAAGATGGGATTGTTATGGACGATGGAACAACCACAAGAATTTCAGAAAATCATTATCATATGACAACTACTACCGCACAAGCTGCAAACGTTCTTTCACATTTAGAATATTATTTACAACTAGTATGGCCCGAATTAAATGTGAATGTAGTTTCAACTACAGAGCAATGGGCAGGAGCTGCAATTGCTGGACCTAAGTCTAGAGATTTATTAAAAAAACTATTTCCAAATTCAGATGTGTCGAATGAAGGATTGCCTTTTATGGGTTTCCTTGAAGGAGATTTGTTTGGTATTAAGGCTAGAATTTTTAGAATTTCATTTTCTGGTGAGCTTGCCTATGAAGTAAATGTTGAGTCTGATAACGGAAACTTTATGTGGGAAAAAATTATGGAAATTGGTCAAGAATTTAAAATCCAACCTTATGGAACAGAGGCATTATCAACACTTAGAATTGAAATGGGTCACGTAGCAGGTTCTGAGCTTGATGGAAGAACAATACCTTATGATAATTCTCTAGAAGGATTGTTAAGTAAAAAGAAAGATTTTATTGGAAAAAGATCTTTAACAAGAGAAGCATTTATAGCTGAAGATAGACAAAAAGTTGTTGGAGTTGTTCCTTTAGATAAAAAAACAAGTATTCCAGAAGGATCACATTTAGTTAAAGACTCTAATGCACCTATTCCAAATCCAAAATTAGGTTATATTTCAGCTTCATGTTGGAGTGTTGAACATGATAATCCATTTTCTTTAGCAATATTAAAAGATGGAAAAAATATGATTGGTGAAAAGTTATTTGTAATGTCTCCATTAAAAAACAAAGTAATTCCTGTTGAGATTGTTTCTTCTCATTACGTTGATCCAAAAGGGGAAAGGGTTAGATCATGAGTTTAACATCAGCTTTAGCAAATGTACATTCAACAGGCCAATTTGGAGACCATGAAGATAAAGATGAAAATAATCTTTTAAGAATATCTGAAATAAAGAATTTATTAATAGTACAAATAGTTAAGTATAAAAATTCTAAAGTCTCAATTGAAAATTTTGATATTGATGGTTTAAAATTAAAAGATAAACCACTAGGTGTGATAAATAATAATGACACAAGAATTTTATGGAATGGTCCACAAAATTGGCTTTTGGTCTCAACAAAAAAAGATTTACTTAAAAATATTTCACAAGATTTAAATGAAGCAGATTTTGCTGTAACTGATTTGTCTCATTCAAAAGCTATAATTGAAATAGAAGGACAAGAGGTAAAAGAAGTTTTAAAAAAGGGATGTCCTTTTAATTTTAGTAGTTTAGAAAAAAATAATTCGATAAATTCTACTTATAATGGAATAGCGTTTACAGTTGATTTGTTAAATGACAATCCTGATAAAGTAAGACTTTTTGCTTTGAGAAGTTTTGGTGAATCTTTGTATCATTCTATTACAGATGCGTCCTTAGAGTTCGGCTTTAAGTCTCTGTAAATACTTTTAATCTCTTGTTGCAATATAAACGCCAATTGTGGTTATTAAAAAACCCAAAAGGTCTAAATTAGTTAAACTTTCATTTAAAAAAACCCAAGCCATAAAAGCAGATGTAGCTGGAATTAAAAAAAATATAGAGACAGTTTTGCTTGCTGAGTTATTTTTAATTAAATACATCAATATTGTAAAAGCTCCAAATGATACTAAAAAAATCTGGTGACTCATTGCGATTATGAAAGTTTGTGAAAATTCTATATATGGTTTTGTAAATAAAATTATAACCAATAGATGAAAGCTAAAACCACCTATAGCTTGATACATGTTGCTAACTGATAAAGGTAAATTATTACTAATTTTTTTTTGCCAAATTGTAGAAGAAGTTATTGCAACTAATGCTATTATGGTTGCAACTAAACCAACGATTGGAATATCTGATCCAATATCAAGACCCAAAACTAAGGTTGCCCCTATAAAGCCTAGCAACACTCCAATCCATTGTTTCATTGATACTTTTTCATTTAAAATTGGGCCACTTAAAGCATTTGTTAGTATTGGTTGAAGTGTAACTATTAGAGCAGCTATTCCGGTAGGCATCCCTTTTGAAATTGAGTAAAAAACACCCCCTAAATAAAATCCATGAAAGAGAACTCCACTAAGAAAAGACTCAATAAAGTTTTTTTTATTAACTAAAATTTTTTGTTTTGAATATAAAGAAAACAAGAAAAAACCAATCGCAACTATTGAAAATCTAAAAGCTAATGCTGCAAATGGATCACTATTATCAATGATTGGTTTGGTGGTAATGAACGCAGATGACCACAATAATATAAATATGAATGGAAATATTTTAACCATTTAAATAATGAATAAATAATATCAGATTAATCTAAAATCTTTAAAGTAATTAATTTTTTTTGCTTTGTTTCATTGCACCACATTTCATAACTTTCACACACTCTCCAAAGATGATCAAAAGCTCTTTGAGATATCTCAAGAGGAAAATGACTTTTTGTGTAGTATAATTTAGGTATTTTCATCAAAAACTTAATCATAGAGTCTTTTTGTAACTCTAAAAGCCTCATAGTCTCTTCATTAACTTTTTTGCCAGTAATATTGTCTATAAAATTATTATTTTTCAATTCTAAAAACCATTGATTATGAAATTCTCCAGAACTTATTAAGTCGTAGTCTTTTGTTGTCATAAAAACTTCAAATGCTTGGATATTAGTCATTTCAGAGTTTTCTTTTTTTATCTTATCAACTTTTTTATATATTAACTCTGCCACTCTTAGAACATAAGGCTTATCTTTATCTAGGGACATGATTTATCTGTTGTGTTTAGACATAGCTGAATTAGCAAGAATTAAGTTTGGGTCTAAAAAGATTTTAGAAGATTTTACGTTGTTAAATGATTTAAAAGCAAAAATTGCAATTGGAAGTTCAGTACAGCCTAATATTATTTTTTTACATTTCATTTTGATTAATTCATTTATTGCAGGTTTAATTGCCTTTGCCGCAGCTTTAACATTGCCCATTTTAACTAATTTTATAGCTTTATTTACTGATTTTTTTTGAAGAGTTTGAGAAGGGTTTAACAAGTGATAATCTTTATTAAAAATTTTATCATACACACCTGTTTTTAGCGTCCCTTCAGTAGCCAATAAACCTACTTTTGAATTTTTTTTACAATTTTTTTTTGTAAATTTAAAAACTTCTTTTGGCATATTTATAATAGGAATATTTATGTTTTTTTGTAAATCATCAAACCAATAATGAGCCGTGTTGCATGGAATAACAATAAATTTACATTTATTTTTTTCAAGTAATTTACATCCATGAAGTAAACTTTTTAAAACATTGTTATATTTCTTTTTACTGACATTATTTGAAGATTTATTTGATAAATTTCCAGTTTGTACCCCGATAGATTCTGGTCTACCTGGTATATTTGATTTGTTATAAAGAATGAATAAGGGGTACTCTTGATCAATTTTTCCTCTATTTAAGATTGCAAGTTTATTACAAAAATCTAAACCTGCTTGAGTTCCCATTCCACCTAAAATTCCGATCATATTTTTTTTGAATAACTTATATTAGATTGGTTTATTTATTCCTCTCATAAATACAATAAGTAGGCAACCACTTTTAGTATGAGAGTTATGAGTAGTTCCAGGTTCAAAAGTTATAAAATCACCTTTTTTAAAAACTTTTCCATCTACATCTTCTAGTTCACCTTTAATTACATAAAATTCTTCAAATCCTTGATGTATATGTGGTAGGCTTTTTGCACCAGGATCCATTTTTAATATATATGTACCGAATCCTCCATTTTTTTTATCATAACTAACTTTGTGCCAACTCATTCCTTTTACTGGCTCACCATAATTGTCAAATGGTTCAAATTTTAGATTATCTATATTTTTAACAAATCTTTCACTCATAATAATACCTACTGTACTATTAAAATTGATAATTGAAAATTGTGTTTAAAGATTGTTTTTGGTATTGGCTGAAATCTAAAATATAAATCAGTAGATTTAAATTTTTGCTATCTCAGCCAATAGTGAAGTGTGAATATTATGCAGTTTTTAAGTTAACTGCTGAAGGACCTTTAGGACCATCTTCAACATCGAAAGTCAAAGCTTGACCCTCATCTAAACCGTTCATACCAGCATCTCTTACAGCTGAAACATGTACAAACACATCTTTTTCTTTGTCTTCTCTTTCAATAAAACCAAAACCTTTAGTTGGATTGAACCATTTTACTTTTCCTTGTAGACTCATATTTATCTTCTTACTTTTCGTTATATTAATTTATTACTTATAATTAAGTAATTCTGGCTTTGTTTAGATTTATTAAGGTTTTGTCAACTAAATTGATTAGATAAAATTATTTTATATAGATTTTGTAAGATAAACAGAATTCACATCCTCTTTATAGTGAGCAAAAGGATCACATGTTTCAAAACCACACTGTTTAAATAACTTTCTAGCAGGTTTGAAGAATTCACCTGCGCCAGTCTCTATACTTAACTTTTTAATACTCAATTTTTTTGCTTCATTGATTAAATGATTTACTACGTTAATACCATTGCCCATTCTTCTAAAATTGTCATGAATCCTAATTGATTTGAATTCTCCATGTTCATCATTTAAAAATTTTAAAGCACCACAGCCCATTAACATGCCATCATGCCATAAACTCCAAAATTTTATTGATGAAACTTTTAATCCAGGAATGTCTAGGACATGAGCACTTCCTTCAGGAGAGGCAGCTCTTAACTCAATGAAATGTTTTGTAAGAAGCTCATTAACCTCAGAATTATCAAAATTACCTTCTATTGATTTTAACATTTAAATTAAAGTTGTGAAATGACCCATTTTTCTTTTTTCTTTAATCTCTTTTTTTAAATAGTCAAAAAAAAATTCATTTTCTTTAAATTTAGCAACCTTTCTATACTCAGATATTTGATCTCCAATTAAATTAACCATTGTTGCATTGGATAATTTTTTTAACGGTATTTGCTCTAAACCACAAACTGCTCTAACATGATTTTCAAATTGACTAACGTTATAAGCATTTATTGTAAGATGACCTGAATTATGAACTCTTGGAGCAATTTCGTTAACATATAAATTATCATTTCTATCAATAAAGAACTCAACACATAAAGTTCCAATATATTTTAGCTCCTCAGCAATAGACATTGCCCATTCTTTAGATTGATCATAAATTTTTTCATCAATTTCTGCAGGAATTTTTGAAAATTTTAATATTTGGTTTTCATGTTTATTTTCTATTGGTTCATAAATTTCATATTTGTTATTTTCAAACCTGGTTATAATTATTGAAATTTCTTTCTTTAATTTCACTAATTTTTCTAAAATATATCCTTTTGAAAAATCAATATTTAGTGAATTTAATTCTTCGATTGAATTTATGGGATATTGACCTTTACCATCATAACCAAGAGTAGTTGTTTTTAAAATACCAGGCAAAAGATCTTCTAGAGAGTCTATTTCAGACTCACTTTCTACCGAAGCATACCTTGTTGTTCTAATATTTAAATTATTTACAAAATCTTTTTCTGCTAATCTATGTTGGATAATTCTATTAACTGAAGGTTTTGGTAAAACAGGTTTTAATTTGTTTATTTCATTTAATGTTTCAAAAGGAATATTTTCAAATTCGAAAGTTACACAATTAACTAAATTTACAAATTCAATGATTTTTTCTTTATCATTGTAGCTACCTGAAATAAATTTGTCGCAAAAGTTTTGTGCTGGTGCATGTGGATCATCGCAATAAATTACAGTTTTAATATTCAATTTCTTGGCTGAAATTGCAAGCATACTACCAAGTTGGCCACCACCAATAATACCAAGTGTTATTTCTGACATTTTACTGAGGTTTTTTTTTAATAGATTTTGTTTGTGATAATCTCAAATTATTTAAATTTTTTTTTATAATAGGATTATTATTTGCAATAATTGCAGCAGCCAATAAAGCAGCATTTATTGCTCCATCTTCACCTATAGCTAATGTGCCAACGGGTATGCCTTTTGGCATTTGTGCGATAGACAGTAAACTATCTAAACCTTTGAGTTTTTTACTTTCTATCGGTACACCTAAAACAGGAAGAGGAGTTAAAGCAGCAATCATTCCTGGTAAATGGGCAGATCCACCAGCGCCAGCAATAACCACACCAATATTATTTTTCTCAGCTGAAGAGGCAAACTCGTACATTCTTTTAGGAGTTCTATGTGCTGATATAATTTTTGTTTCATATGAAACTCCAATTTTTTTTAGGGTTTTTTCAGCAAGTTCCATGGTTTTGTAGTCTGATTGACTACCCATTACTATTGAAACTTTTAAATGTTTATTTTTTTTCATGAAAAATACTAAAAGTCTTATTTCAAAATTAGCTTAAAATTTCAATAAAATTAATAGTATTTAAAAATCATTTTGATTAAAGTTGCTCATAATATGAATTTTAAAATTGATAATTTACAATACTGTAATTGGTCTAGAAAAATTTTTGAATATAATAGATCTGCTGGACTAGATGCAGTTCATGTAACAATTGTTTATCATGAGGATTATGACGAACTTTTAGAAGAAGTTAAAAAATGGGAAATTCTTTTTTCTGAAAACTCTGATTTAATATTCCTTGGTAAAGATTATAAAGATATTGAAAAAGCAAATCGTGAAAATAAGACAGCAATTTTTTTTGGTTTTCAAAATTGCTCTCCTATCGAAGATGATATTAATTTAGTTGAAAAAATTCATAATCTTGGGTGTAGATTTATGCAGCTTACTTATAACAATCAATCATTGCTAGCTACAGGCTGTTATGAAAAAATTGATAGTGGGGTTACAAATTTTGGACGTGAGGTTATTAAAGAAATGAATAGAGTAGGTGTAGTTGTTGACATGTCTCATTCAGCAGAAAAAAGTACATTTGATGCAATTGATATAAGTGAAAAACCAATAGCAATCACTCATGCAAATCCTACATTTTGGCATGCAGCGAAAAGAAATAAATCTAATGATCTTTTAAAAACACTAAGTGAAAGTGGAGGAATGTTAGGTTTATCTTTATATCCTCATCATTTAAAAGAAAACACTAATTGTACAATTGAAAGTTTTTGTGAAATGGTTGCTAAAACAGCTGATATTATGGATCTAAAAAATATTGGTATTGGATCAGATCTTTGCTTGGATCAACCTGATACAGTTGTTGAATGGATGAGAAATGGTACTTGGTCCAAAAGTAAAAATTATGGAGAAGGATCTAAAAATAAACCTGGCTTTCCCAAACAACCTGAATGGTTTGAAGATGCAAGAGGATTTAAAAATATAGAAAACGGTCTTAAAAAGATAGGTTTTTCAGATAGTGAGACACAAGGAATACTTGGAAACAATTGGTATAATTTTTATAAATCTATTTAATAATGAATATTCAATTAAGAGACCCAAATACAATAATGAAATTATCCAGACTTGGTTCATTTCATCAATCTAAATTATCTTTTTTGAGAAGTTTTTTAAATGAATTTAAAGATTGGGATTATTCAAGAGATTTATTTAATCTTGATAAAAATGGATATGGAGAAGCTGTATATTCTTTTAAAAAAGGAAATAGAGTTTATTCGTTAGTATGTTTTGCCAATCAAATTAAAGATGATGAAAGATCAGATAGGGTAATAGCTACTAAATGGGATGCAGCGTTTACTTTACATGATGGTGTGCCCAGTAAAGATGATATAAAAAGATTAAAAAATGAGGTTCCTAAACAAGAAGTAGGTAGACTTTCATTTAAAGAGCTGACTTTATCAAGAGCAAATAAATCTGTAAGAGTTTTTAATCACGTAGTTGATAGTTTAAGCGAGGGTAAACAACCAGATTTAGAATTGCTATCAAAAGTTGGTTATTTGTACAGAACAACAGCTGTTTATGGATCGGGCAAATTTGGCCTTGCGGACCGATTTAGAATTAAAAATAGAGAAGAAATTAATGGTCCTTTTAGATTAGAAATGATGCTGGTGTATTTGGTTAGACAATTTACATTTGATCAAGTTAATCATGTCGCTCATTATAAAAATCCAAAAATAGCAGTAAAGTTAGATAAAAAGATCTGTAAAAATTTAGGGATAGGCAATTCAACAGGTCTTGGAATGGCTCCCTTTATAGTCAATCATCCAACATTATTAAATAATTGGATTTTAAGTAGAGAAACAGCTTTAAAAAAAATTAGAGAGATAAAAGAAGTTCAAGAAAAAGATTCTGAGCTTTTTATAGATTGTATAAAAAAATCACTAACAAACATTACTAGTTGGAATACTGATAGCGAATACCAACAAAACAAAATCAAATCATTATTAAAAAATATTAGAAATTTTATAAATTATATTGAAAATAGCTTTGATTTTAAAACTGAATATCCTTTTAATAAAATATATTTGTGGTTAGAGCAAAATGTTTGCGAAGAATGCATAGAATACGTGGTCTCTATAATGATGGAACCATATAATAATATTATAGAACCTCTTGTTAGCAATATGAGTTCAGATGAAGATAAATACTTTAACATCCCAACTAATAGAACAGTAAATGAATTAAAAAAAATTATAGAAAAAAAATATCCTAATATTTTAGATATAAATTTTGATCAAAAAGAAAGTCAGCAAAACTTTTGGTTTATTTCTAAAAACAAAGAAGAACCTAGATTGGCTGATAGATTTGAAGATCATGGCTCTGAACTTGAACAGCCACTGGCGATTGCAAGAGACATAAAAAAACTTTATGAAAAACTTATATCTGAAAACGAAAACTCAACTATTGCACAATTTTTATCTTCAAATTCAGAATTAAGACACGTAATCAGACGAGCTTTTATAGTAGAAAAATTTCCATATTCTGAAATTCAAGACAACACAATCGGTAAAGACATTATTCCTATCGACATGTTGAGACTTAAATTATCTTTTTTTGGAGCGTTAAAGTTTGATCCAAGATCAGACAAGTGGTTAAGAATTTGCATGTTTCAAGGAGCTCCCTTACCAACAGAATTAAAAAATTACGATGAGCAGTGGGTTTATAAAGCGAATAATTAATAATGAGATCTTTAAGTGAAATTGAAACTGCGGTTAAAAGAGCAAGTAGAGCAGTTGGTTATTCCTGGGGCAATTCTGAAGAAATTGGAAAGTCTATTCGTCAACTAGAGTTGTTCGGTTTTCAAGGAATTAAAAATTTAAATAAATATTATAAAGATAAACCAATAAAAAAATTTGAAGATTTAAATTTAATCAGTGAAATAAACGAGACTTCATCTGATGCCTATTGTCCAATTATACTTGGTATTAGTTTTTTAGATCAGATTAAATCAGTAGAAATTTTCAAATTAATAAAGTTTAAAAAAATTGCATATCCTGTTATTTTTTTATCCTTTTTAAGTAGAGCTTCAGAAATTAGTGGAAAAAAAATACTTGTAAGATTGGATCAAAATGAAATTTTACTCAATTTAAATGTAAATATTTGCTCAAGTTTTTTAAATCGAGAAATTCCTGAATTTGCAAATGAAATTGAGATTAAATTTATTGATAATGAAGATAATTTTACAGAGTCAGAGTGGAATAGTCTTTACAAATTAGCAGAAGATACTTTTGTAGAGGAAAGTGATAGTTTAAAACAAGGTGCGGCTGGTGCAGGACTTACAGATAATGACTGATAATTCAGAGGATAAAAAAGATGAAGAAATAATGAGAGAATTAAATAATATTTGTGATGAATGCAAAAAAGAGGACGAGAGCGTTTCACAAAATTTAATTTTAACTAGTTATAAATTGTGTTCGTCGTGCAGAGTTTCTAAAACTATTTTTCCAATTTAGCTAATCTGATTAACAGGTAGCATATTCATTCTGCTCATTACAAAAGAAATAGATAAAAATGCGATTATAAGGAATGATAAAAATACAATTCCGAAAGATTTAATACTCGATCTTAAACCCAGCACATGTTTTGTAGAGATAATTAATCCTGCAAAAATCCAAAATTGTGTAAGAAAAATTATAGGTATCATCATATTTGGCGTTACCGCAAAAAATCTTAGTAAACCTGGTGCATGAGCAAAGCCAACTGCTGTTAACACTTTTTTAAAAGGAACTTTTGTTTTCTTGTCTGGAAAAAGTTTAACTCCAATTACATATATAAAGATTGCCCACACCAACCAAGTTAGAATTGATGTTAGACCAGACATTGCAACAGCAGTTTTAATTACTGTGTTTGCAGCTACCGCACCTGCAATTCCATCTAAGATCATTATAAGACCAGCAAAATAAACAGAGGCTTCACCAAAGTTTTTATTATCTGTATATAGAGATTTGTCTAATTTAATTGACTTGAAAACTATATTTAAAAATTCACCAAACATTAATCTTTATTCTTTTTATTTTTTTGTGCTTTATAAGAAATTAGTAGCGGAAATATTATTAAAGCAATCGCAATGATAATGCAAATTACGATTAAAAAGCCTTTAGTCATTGAGAATATGGGGGAGCTTTAATATTACTCCCCCACAATAATAAATTTAGCCTTTTACAACTTCTCTAGTATTGGCATTGAAAGACTCTTTGAATGGAATATCCACTACTACTGCATCAACAGGTGTTCCTGGTGTGTCAGAGTATTTTTCAGGTAAGTGAACTTTAAATTTAGTTCCAACAGTACCTTTTGGAAAGCCATTAGAGTTTAATGTTCCATCAAATGGCACATATCCCATAGCAATGTTTTGTTTTTTCTCTGGGTGATACCAAGGAGAGGTAATAAATCCAACAGGATCTCCACCATTCTCAGGTGATACTAGCCAAAAATCAGGAGCATACTCTTCAATTGGTTTTCCACCTAATTCAAGCCCAACTAATTGAAGCTTGTAAGGTTTTTTACCATCTTTAAGTTCTGCGCCCATTTTTTCTAATGCAGCTTTACCGACATAATCACCTTTTTTGTTCCATTCGCCTTTTCCAGATAATGAAACTTGGTAACCTAGGTTACACTGAAACGGATTATGTTGAGCATCCATATCTTGACCCCATGAAAGAATTCCTGCTTGAATTCTTCTATGGTGAGCAGGAGCAATAACCATTAGGCTATGTTTTTTACCTGCTTCAAGAACAGCATTCCACATATCCTCAGCATATAAAGTAGAGTCTCTTAAGTATATTTCATACCCAGCTTCTCCAGAGAAACCAGATTGTGAAATGACACAACTTCTTCCACCTACTTTAACTTCTGCTAAACCGTAGAAAGGCATATTGTCAAAATCAACTTGATCCCCACAAAGATCTTTCATTAAAGCTTTTGATTTAGGTCCTTGTATTTGTACAGGACTGACATCAATTTCTTCAATTGTACAATCAAATCTTCCATCAGCATTTACTCCTTGAAGGTACATGCCAATATCAGAGTCTGATAATGAAAACCAAAATTCATCTTCAGAAATTCTAAGAAGAATTGGATCGTTTAAAACTCCACCATATGCATTACACAAGATTACATATCTTGCTCTCATAGGAGAAATTTTTGTAGCATCTCTAGTTATTACATAGTCAGTAAATTTTTCTGCATCCGGACCCTTAACTCTGATTTGTCTTTCAACAGCAACGTTCCACATAGTAACGTGATTTACAATTGCATCGTACTCAACCATTGCTCCACCATCTTCTGGTTTTACATATCCTCTTGGGTGATAAATACGATTGTAAACTGTTGCTCTCCAGCAACCTGCCTGCATTGATAAATGCCAATAAGGTGATTTTCTTACCCTTGTTGAGATAAGCATTTCAACTTTAGTTGGCCCACTTTGTCTTAAATTGTATGGTACTGCACGATCTGATT
>Ga0206682_10000978_pt1 | contig 29063 bp, 26 predicted proteins | sample M240m12015metaG_FD_155444 | JGI IMG/M metagenome (GOLD analysis project Ga0206682, IMG submission 155444) | Ammonia-oxidizing marine archaeal communities from Monterey Bay, California, United States - M2 40m 12015 | ecosystem: Environmental > Aquatic > Marine > Intertidal zone | place: USA...
AATTAATGAGCTATGTCTTTAATTCTATAAAGATCATCTACCCCATATTGAGATTCATTGTATATCTCTTCATTGACTTTTAGAGCATTATATAAGATCTTGGATACTGACATCTAGCTCCTCATAAGTCACAATCGCAGGGTTATCAAAGTTTTGGTGTTTCTTTGACATTATCATATTCTCTGGTAGATATTCTATCTCAAAATCCTCGTGTGCTAAGAATCTATCAATCCCTACATACTTTCTCATATAGTAATCTCTCAGCCCACTGTTGAAATGATTCCATATGTGATGTACATTATTCTCCCATATCATAACAGAACTATGATGAGTTACATCATAGCTTGATAACCTACCATACTTTTTCTTATTATCTTTCCACGGTGCATATACTAAATGTAAATTGTTCCAATTGTGATTAGTTAGATGTTCGAGAAAGTTGTCTTTAACACACACATCTAAATCCAGAAATATATTCTTCCCAACAATCGGGAACTCGGGATTGAACAAACAAAGTTTATTCCACACACCCTTCAATGTTGGTCCCACTGGATTTATAGTTTGGATGGATTGGTGTATACCTTCTGGATCATCAGTATAACAATAGAAATCAAAATTGCCTAAGTGAGTAAGACAATCCATTTGTAGTTTGTTAACGAAGTCGGAAGAATACTTATTGCCAAATTTTACACATATTATATTAAACATTCATTATATGCTGCAAACAATTCGGGGATTGTTTTTGCCTTTCTTACTCTCATTTTCAAAGCACGGTCTTTATGGTTTTTCACTTCTTTCTTATCAAAGATAGCTAACTTAGCTTTAAATACTGTATCTTCATCATCTATCCTGTCAAATAAATAAGATAAAACACTGTCTGTACTAATTCGCAAAGTAGGAGCAGGAGTTGGAACCTTTAGCTTAGACTTCAGTTCTGATTTAGCCTTTTCAATTTCTTGTTCTTTAAAATTTTCTACTTGTTCATATCGTTGCTCAACTTGAGCATCTAGCTCAGCTTGTAAAACTAATAATTGTTCCTGTTTATACTTATCAGCTTCTTGAAACCGTCCTTGGACTTGCAGATCTATTTCCGCTTGTTGTTCCTGATACCGTTCTTGGACTTGTGCATCTAGCTCAGCTTGTAGAGTCGACTTATAGGCGTCTACCTCCGCGAACCGCTTTTCTACTTCAACCGCAATATAGTCTTCAGCTCTTGTATTTACTTCAGTCTCAATAACCGCAAGCTGAGATTCTTTATAAACCTCAACTTCAGCATAGCGAGCTTCCACTTGACTATCAATATCCTTTTGAAGTATTTCAACTTGGCTTTCCTTGTATTTGTCGGCTTCTTTATACCTCATTTCTACTTGAAGGTCAATAGCTTTTTGACTTTCGTCTAACCATTCATTTTTATATTCTTCAAATATCTCATATCGTTCTTTATCTTGCTTGTCCAATTCATCTTGGGATTGAGCAACCCACTTTTCAAACATTTCTTTAGCTAAACTATGAACTTGCTGATTTCGGAAATCCACTATAGCATCAAAATGCGCTTTAGTTTGGTCTTGGACTTCTTCTATTGTAATTTCTTGTAGCAACTCTATGAAAACATTGTTAGTGTAATCTACCGGTACGTTGAACGCGTTGAGAGATTCAGGTGACTCTCCATATAAAACCTCAATCACTTTTTCTTCTACGTCAATAAATTTTGCAGAATGAATCTGCCCCGAAAATCTAGCCATTATATAATCCTATTGCCAAGCTGCTGAAGCGTCCATATATCCTATAATTAAGTTCCATGTTGTATAAGATGTTGCAGTGCCTGATGGAACATTCTGTGAATAGTATGTAGAACCATTTGGTTGTTCATATCTTCTTGTGTACTCAGAAGTGTACGTATTGGCCAACGATGATCCACGTGCATCTGCTGTGCCTGGAAGTGCTGTAGCTCCAGCACCAGCTGTGGGCCAAAATTGATATTGCAAAAACTTATTTTGGGCAAGTCCAGCACTGAGCCCATTATCTACATTCCATCTTATTTGATTTTTTGCTAAAGAAGAATACATAGTAGAAGGCAATGATTGCACATCACTGGTATCAATTTTATGGACAACAGGGGGAACAAAGTCTACTCCCGCTACTGGATCAAACCTGTGCAAATAATAATTTTGAACGGTAGTTGATTGATCTAGACTTTCCGGTAAGGTTCCAGAAGCAAAAGCTGTTACATCAGCTTGTGTGTCGGAGAAGATGGGGTTAGCGTCTACTAATGTCGCTCCGGTTAAACTAGTAGTTGTGTGAATAGTATAGGTTCCAGCTCTGTATAAATCATCATTTGTCCCCTCATTGGTTATTAGATAATCTTTAGCTGGTATGATTATTGTATCCCAAAAATCTTCGGTATTCATAGCTCTGAGGTTGCCACCATCGAAATATAAAGGATATGAAAAGTTGTTATAACTGTTAGCGTCTCTTTGAGGGAAAACCGCTCCACCTTCTTCTCTTTCTTGCAAAGCATGATTATAGTTGACAGTTATTGTGGTCGCTGCCGATGGTGTTGGCCACGGAGAACTACTCGATACATTTGCGCTGGCTTGTAATCTGTAATCGGGAATAGTCGCAAGATTACCACCACCATTACTATATGATAGTGTGGTGGATGGTGCTAAACCATATTGCCGAATTGCTTCTTGCTGCAGGAGGAGGATTTCCGCATCTGTCATATTCCTCAGATTGCCCCCGTCGAGCTTTATTGGTCGACGAAACGCCATGGATTATCCTACCCCTTTAATCGTCTTTACCGCAGATCCATTTGAATCAAAAAGCGTAAGACTAACTGGCATATCTCCTGAGTCTAATTTTGATGAATTGATAGAAAGTATTGCAGTTACCAGATCAGAATCATTTGATGCTCCCAACGGAGTTGTCAGCTGCGCCATATCACCAATGTTGTTGATAACATCGTTGTGTTGGTTTCGCCAACTTGTGATCTGATCACTTAGATTTAAAAATGTCTTAGCCATGCTTGTCCACCAATGCCTTTAATAGGTTTTTTATATCTGTCATATCTGACTTCAATTCTTCTACGTCTGTCTTCATCTGTTGTTCTTCTTGCATCTTCTTTTTCCGCAGCATCTTAGCATTTCTTGCCGCCTCAAATGTTCCCTGATCCGCACTTAATATAGCTTGGGAGTTGGGATCTCTAAATAAATAATTTGACCCCTCCACTTTTTCATATTTTGGTTTCATTATGTTACCAATGCAATAACTCTCAAGTCTTTAAACTTAGGAGGTTTGGCGTTGTTGGAAGACCGCATTACAATTTTCAATTGGAATTTGGAGAATGGTACAGTTAGACCTCCAACACCACCTACCAAGTATTCATAGTCTCTAAAGACAGCTGGATTGTCATCAGCAGGTAAAATATTTTCAGGAGCAATAATTGTCCAGTCAGTATCACTAAATTCCTCATCCGCAGTAATAGCTTTATAGTACACATTGAATGAAGCTACCGAAGGTTTATTGGCGGATAGGATAGCCTTCAATCCTACCGCTGATGTTTGTAAAGTAACAGGGCGTGTGATGTGCTTAGCAATACTTGTCCCACTATTTTTATCTGTTTCGGGTACATAATTCAGCGGTACGTTGAAACTACTTGCAGCAGAACTTGCTTGGTTGTCAATCCTATTATGTGTTAACCACAATGAGGCTCTTTGCATATCTAGGACAGGTGAAACAAAGTCACTAGTCACTTCCATATTAACTTCTATTGTTGCTGACTTAGTCCCTGCTGGTAAATTGTGACCTTCTAAATGATCGTTAGCTATTACTTTAGGGTTTGTATAATAGTTATGTGCCCGTAAAGCTAACTGTGAAGCATCTGGATCTTTAATATACATAGTCTCACTACCAGCAATGGATCTTCCTGATAGGAACTTACCACTCAAAGCTAATGAAGTACCCTGAGGGATGAGAGTTTCGATGTAAGGATATACTGTCTCAAATGGATAGTTTTGAGTTGTTGAAACCCCAAACCCACCAATGGAAACACCAGCGGTTGCAGAATCTCCAGTTCTGTATGAGAAATTATCAGCATCTGAGCTCTCAATAATTTTCAAACCATTTAAGTTTGCACCTGAGACACCATCATATGAAAGCCCAGAATCAAAACCATATATGTACACAGGGTCATTTGGTTTCATGCCATGGGACTTATGTTGTACCACAACACGATCATCATTTGCAGTAGTCAATATTGGATCAGCTTCCAATAACCTTTGTGGTAACGATGCATTCTCAAGTACCGCTGTAGCATTTCCAACTGTAAATTTAGCTCTATGGAGAACAAACATCATATCTTTAGTTTGATCAGCATTCCATGTTGTCGCATTCTGAGACTTGAACAATGAACCTAAAGATGGTTGCCCAGTAATTCTTTTTTCTGTAGAATTGAGAACAAATTCACCACCTTCAGCAACATAGACATTATATTCATCGCTTTCAGCAATAAGGACAATGGAATATTCTTGGTAAGGTAATAGATAAACTGGCTCTTCAAATACAAAAGTACTAGCCACAGTGGCATCTTCAGAAATATTGATTGCAGCTGGAGATTTGAACACTATTGACCCTGGCACAACATCCTCTGAAGAAGGATGTCCATTGACAAGCGGCCGGATCTGCATTTGAACAGGGATGACGTCATCTTTAGTTTTAAAGTAAATGTCTACCTTTGTTACAAATACCCCATCTTGCTCTGGTACAAAGAAACTCTGTGCGAGAGGATCAATTTGGCGAACAGTCCTTGGTGGTGTGACTACAACACCGTTAACGCGGAATTCTCCTGTAGCAATATTTCTATTGGTCGTGGCCCAGCTATTACTTCTTCCTGTGACTCGTGAAGATGATGAGGAGGAAGTAGATGTTCCTGTTACAACATTACGTACTCTAGTGGACTGGATAGTTTGTTGCCTAGTTTCTAAAACACCCGAGGATGTAAACACTGCAACCCCAATCGCTGTGGCATCTTCTTCGTTGTTTACGGAAATATCAAGAAGTTTAAATTCACGAGTTCCTGTTCTGAATCGCAACGCGTTTGTGTTAGGAATTACTAACTCGCCTTCGATGTTTCCCTCTGCATCTGTGATAAGCGATCCAGCACCATTGGGATTGGACGTTGCTCTATCAACTGTATTTCCCAACTCGTTGTTTCTACCTGCAACGCGGGCAAACGTGGTTGCACGGACCCAATCGTCCATACGAACACCATCAAAGAATGGAAACACCCTCGTTCTTGGTTTCAGACCCTGAGCCTTGAAGCTCACAGTTCTGGACCGCATGAAAGGAATCAAAGCCACATCAACAACTCTATCACCAACAACGCTTCTGATAGTAGAGAAGGAATCAACTCTAGCTGTGGCAGAGGTGACACTACTAGTTGTAGTTTCAAAAGAAGTGGTGCGAGTTAAAGTAGCTGTCGCTCTCCAGTTCCCTGCAGAACCTGTCCCAGTACTAGTAGTAGAACTTGAACTAGTGCTTGTGTTAGAAGAGGATCCAATCACAGTCGATCTAGAAGCACCAACTTCGGTTCCAGCCCAGTTCCACTGAGACGAGTTAAATAAAGTTGCTTGATTACCTGAGAATCTGTTGGTTGTGCCTCCACCCACAACATTAGCTGCTGTGTATCTGGTCTCTCTCCATTCATCCGATGCTGGCGAAAGTTCTACATGCCCCATGTGCGTAATCACTGCAAATGGGTTGATGTTTTCTGTACCTGATACTTGAAGCTGGGTTATCCAAGCGGAGTCAACATAATTACTATAGACGTTATCACCTCTTAGCAATGTACCAGATGATAAATCCGAATCATAAAGTAACCTAATAGCTTCCTCTTCAGGCTGAGGGCGCAGTTCATTGTTTTGTGGGTCAATTGCAGCCCTATATTCAACATTGTTGATATCAGAGGACTGTTGAGTCTTAAAGTTATCCACCAAGAAACCAGCTTTTGTTCTATCGTTACCTGTGGAATCTAATGAGTTCAGATTAGACAGATTTTGTTCTAATAGAGACATAGTTGTTATGTCATACAGTTGGTCAATCTTAGTCTCTAATGTCCCAATGTCCTTCATTGAGAACATTTTAGTTTCTGCGTGAGCTAGGTCCACATCTGAATCGTTGATTGTAAATGCGTTCAACCTTGTGTCTGCAATTATCATTTCATTATTAGAAATTTTAGGGAACTTAGGATCAACTTCTGGGTTGCCTTCAATGTTCCTAATAATACCATCTTGGTCAATTACAATACGATCTAATCGTGGAAGATAATAATTTACATCTGCTTGGATAATATCTGTGTTGTCTGGTAGCTCGTTAATGATACCACCAACATAGTTGGAATCGCTATCAGCTTGTCTTGGTCTAAAGTCAATAACATCTCTCAGAGAAACAATCCCACCATCATTCAATGTGTGACTAGGAATTTCACCATAATCTACTTGACCAACATAAGATTGAGCTGAGAAGAAGTCTCCGGCTCCACCATGTGTAAAGTGTTTGAATTTGGCATATACTTTACCACTCGGTGGCGCAGCTTTATCACCCTTCAATATCAATCTAGCATTGCCATAGTAGTTGTCTCGTTGTCCATTATCTACAATGAAGCTAGAGAACATGTCTGTACCAACATCAGCAGCTGAATCTCTAATACTATCGATAGAATATAAGTCTGGCCGCCCGAGACTAACAAACTTTGTACCTGAGCCATCTGACTCGAAAGGCTTTAGTACAGTTAGTTCTGTCAGAGTTTTAGTTCTCAACGATCCATTGGCTTTATTTACTTTTGCCATAATCGTCATCTGAGAACTTGCGTGTGCTCCTCCAAAAGTGAGTACAGCTGACTGAGTCCCTGCTCCCGAAATTGTGGGTGACATAACCGAACCATCAGAGTTCTTAGTCACGATCCACTCACTAGTGCTGAGAAAAGTTTCGCCAGCAGCTGATAAAGTAATAGTTAAGTTCCCGCTAGCATCTGTTGTTGTTGCAAAGCGCCGTTGTACTGCTAAAGAGATATCTGATAGTGATCTGTGTCGAGGATATTTCAAATCAAACAGTAGGTTATTATGTTGCCCTTCATAGACGGCAGGTACCCCGTTAGTTTGACCCAACACGTCTGTCAGATCTGCATGTTGTGTAGCAGAAAGACCAATTGACTTTACTTGAGAGAAAGATGAACCCGCATTCATTTCTATATCAAATAAGTAATAACGCCAGCCGTTACCATCTTCTTCCATAGCTCTTACGCGGGCGGTACCAATAGTACTACCACCAAATGTGACTGCATCTTGTAGATTCTGCCTGGGGAAGGTTGATATATCAGGCTGACCCTTTTTGTTCAAAACTCTTACATAGTTGCCATATTCTGCAGCAGATACGTCATTTTCAAGCGCTAGAGTTTCCTGCGCGCGAGGAATGCGAAGTCTTGTAGGAAAGCTAGTGTTGGCTCTATAACCATTGACATACGCTGTACCAGGTGAGACAACAGCTTGTAAATGTGTTGTGGAGGAATCAGGTTCGTAGTTAACTGTAAAAGGTTTTGCAAAGAAGTTGCCTTGAATTTCTTTTGTGCGTCTGGCAAGATTTTCTTCAATTTTATTATAAGAATCGATACCACCCACTACATCAAAAACAACTCCGTTGATTACACGACAAAAGTATATGAAGTTTTCATCAGAGGCAATTTCATCTTCAGTAGCTAGTGTTAACCTAATTCTATATCTATCTGCACCAGGAGCTGAGGTATTTGGTGCTGCGCCTTGGTTATCATATAAGGCTTGGAAATCACTTGCAGATACAACATCTTGAGAAACTTTGAATCCAACTGTCGCGGTAGGAGTGTGAGTATACTTCCCCAATATTCTACCCTGAGGGGCAACATGGACAAAGTGACCTTGAACGAAGAATGTCCCTTGGTTTACAGATATCTTACAACCTTTTCCTGTCGGACGGTTTGTAGAGATGTCTGTAGTTTGTACAGCCAAAGCCACAGAGTTTGCAGCTGTACCAATTATAGTTTCGCCTGGTGTCATACGAATCGGTGTATCACCTGAAGTACCACCCAAAGTGTCTATATAAGAAACATATAGAGTAGCAGGATCGCTAGCTGTTGCTGGAACGATCTCAATAATCTTAGCTTTAATACCAGAAGTTTGCCCCGTAAATGTATCTCCAATCATCAGAGCAAGTGTGTTAACAGCTGTTGGAAGAGAGTATGTGGAAGTGTCTAATTTAATAAACTCGTATCTTGTATTTAAGACTTGACCACCTGGATTAACAGAAGCACCTTCTTTAAACACATTCCGTCCAAAACGCTCAATCTCCCTTTGGATGATTGTTTGCATTTGCGTAAGCTCTCGAGCTTGCAAGGCACGACCAGAATTGAAAAGGACTCTGTGATAGTTATCACTATCGTTAAAGTCATCTTTATACGTAGTGCTAAAGAGGTCTGTTGTATATTTCGTTGTCATGTCTTACCTTCTTAGAGTTGTATAATTACTTTAACATCTTCGTTTTGATCACCTGCCCTAGTAACAGCAGCTCTATTATCTATATACAAAATATCACCTGACATGATATCAACTTCAGCACTATCAAACGCTCTCGTATCACCATCCGCTGAAGCTGAATCCAAAGTGCCTACACCACTACCATCTATTTCATTTACTGCCTCGCCTTCAGCGAAAGGAAGGAACCCTGTTACTTCATCTTGGTGAAAATAAACTCTGTTTGAATCTGTTCTGTCAATAAGACCCACCGCTCCTGAGGTCGCTCCCAAGATAGTCTTATCTTTAGTGAAAGAAGTTCCTATGGATGTAAACTTTAAACTGGATAATGTGTTAGCGGCGTTTCCTTGAAACAACGGTGAGTCGGAATCAGGACCAGTTCGTGGATTTCTAATGATAGCTACCTGTCTAAAATCATTACCTGTTACAAAGGTGTTGCCCTCTGTGCCTGAAAATTTGGAGTTAAACATAATAGCAGTAGACCTGAGATCGTCTCGAGGATCACCACCAATACCTGCGCCTGGCGCTAGGACAGCTCTAGCTGTTGCACCAGAACCACCACCACCTGTTATTGATACAGATGCTGCTTGGTAACCTCTACCATATGCTTTCCCGTCGACACCTAAAAACGAGCTATCATTCATTTCAATTTTAACAATAGCCCCAGCTGACATTGTAGCGGTCGCTGCAGCTGTTTTTGGAGGGACACCGTCATAGGTAGCCTGCCGTCCTGTGATAGTAACAAGAGGTGTAGAGGTATATCCTGTACCACCATTTGTCATTTCAATTCCTGTTATCTCACCTCGGATAGAAGAATACTGAGTGTTTCTTTGTTCTGATTGCTGAGCTGTTAGTCCAGTCGCTGTGGTTTTGATAAATTCTACTGGTTGATAGTTAGCTGACTGAAACTTTTGTGAGCGGCCCGCACTTACAGAATACAAGTACCGCCACACATAACCATCTGCCGTTGTTTGTGGGTCTAAAAGAACACCAGCTGGCTGAATGGTAGACGGAACCGCTATTCCAGAAGTGTTTTTCCCTTGCTGCAGACAAATGTATACTTGAAGCTCGTCCGTCATAACATAATAAGAGTTGGATGGATATCCTGACACACCATCGTCATATGCTGAATACGTTGTACCAGAAGTCCAGTTGTAGCGAGGAATTACAAAAGAAATATCTTCGCCCAATTTCATTGACTGTTGATTCAGCTTATAGTTTCTTATTTCTCTCAAACTGTTAGTTGGATTAGGAGGAGTATCTGTACTGTCCCAATCTTGTGATCTACCAATGCCAAGATAATAGGCAACAGAAGTACTGTCGACATCATCCGTTAGCTGATCAATAAGCTGTCTTTTAAAAGCGTCTGTAATTATTGCGACCATGTCTTGTTCCTATGCTACCGTTAATTCACCTTGGTTGCCAACCACATACCAGTTTGTACCATCCCAAACTGCTTGGCATCCATCATATTGGGCAAGTTGAAAGAAGGATCCTTGCGCGTAATTGGCAGGCTGTACAGTAACAGCTCCGGCTCCTTTATTTGTAAATATTTTTATTTCACCTATCACTGAACCATCCGCCAAAGAGGCTGAGAATGGAGAACCATTGTTGAATATAATATATGAGTGGTTTGCTGACACAGCCCCACCAGCGACCTGTGTGATTACTGTATAAGCTACTTTAGCTAATTCGACTGCCCCAGACCCTTTACCAGCTAAATTCAAATTGAGATTAGTATCGTTTCCAGAAGCTGAAATTAAAGGATCGAGACCAGCAGTATTATTCTTGACTGTAATTTCATTTACAGCTGATGTTGTTGCATCCAACTTAATTATTTCAGCGCCGGCTGCGTCTTCCACTGCAGTTGTTATTTTAGGAGATGCAATTGTTGGCGCTGTAAGAGTTTTATTTGTAAGAGTCTGGTTGTGAGCTTCAAAAACAAGAGTATCAGAATCTCCCAACACAGGAAAATTAACATTTATGTCTGCAGCTATGTTACCAGCTCTCATTATAAAAGAATTGAGATTTGAATCTACTAGTTTAGGATCATATAAATTTGGGCTTGAGATAGTTTTGTTTGTTAGAGTCTGAGTCGCAGAATCAGTTATGATGGTTCCGTTTGCGTTTGGAATATACACCATCCTGTCTGCTGTTGGCTCATTCAAAGAAAGAATTGTCTCGAATGAATCTGCCGCGTTTCCTTCAAATATAATACCAAAAGAATCAATAGTAATTTTATCAGAGATAGCTGTGCTGTCTCCAAATCTTCCATATATTTCTTGGAAGTTTTGATTTATTTTCGTGCCAGCGGTTCTGAGTGTGTCACCAGTTCCATCATCAGCTACACTGCCAATACCAATATTTTGCCGCGCCATACTAATTCCTTTGAATTATCTTTAGTGTATTTATACTTATTTATACGATGTTTATTGTGTTGCCCATGCCTGAATGCGCTGTGCATTGATAATACAATGTTGCTGGGGCAGACATAGGAACCTTGAAAATTATGTTACCGCTACTAGCACCATTATTAGTTACACCAGTACTATATGCAGAGCCACCATTACTTACTCTAATTTGAAATGGATGGCTACCACCTGAACTGTTTACAAATATATACTGTTCACCTCTACGAAGATATAACACTGGATCATTTTCTGTAGTTGGAAACCATATGTTTCCTGCATCTGAGAATGTATAATCTGAAGATCCGTTAGCACCTAGTGTAAATGTATGTGCAATTGTTTTACCATTTACATCTAAGTCACCACCAAGTTGTGGAGTTGTATCATCTACTACATCAGCTAAGCCACTGCCACCTCCTAATGAATAGTTAGTGGTTAACTTAGTATGGAAAGTGGCCGAATCATAATAAGAACTCAAGTCTGGGGGTGTGTATGAAAATGCACCACTACTATTATTATAGCTTAATGCTGCTGTTCCAGCAGCGTTTGAACTTACGCTCAAGTCAGTGAGTGCAATGCCTCCAGATGTGAGTTCTGATTGGTTTGCCATTCCAATCCAGCTACCACCATGAGCAAAATAACCACGGCCTTCTGCGTGCACATGAGCAAACATACCATGATACGTAGAAGCTGCTGGTAAATCACCAGTCGTAGCATAGTTGTTGGAATATAATATTTTATGAGACCCAAAATCAATATCTGAATCTCCAGCAAAGTAATTTAAAGGTCTATTGCTTGCTGAGTCTAAAGTTGTAAAGTTGGCATCCAGCTCAGAGTGAGTTAATGCCGATCCTTTAGCGGTTCTGAGTGTTATTGCCATTTGTTAACCTCTTAGTTAAGTTACGTATCCGGAATCAACATATCCGGAATTCATATAAATGTCTGATCCTGAATCTCTAAACCAAAGATCAGCGTCCATTGTTTCTACGTTATTGCTCATATCCACAGCTCCGTATGCCTCAGAAACCCCGACGATAGAACTCGTCAGTGCATCAAAAGTAGGAGAGTTAATTTCTATAACACCATTAATAGTATTATAGTTATCAGACATCGAACTAACAAGCATGTTTTGATATTTGCGTACTGTACTGTTTAGTGATATGTATTCTTGCCCAGTCCCTGAATCATTAGTATCTGGTATAATTCCAACATACTGTGAGAAAGCAGTAATAGGTAATGTGGAAGGTAATGTAAAAATAATTGTACCAGCATCACTATCCGGAATACTAATAGGCATATTCTGATCTAACAGTTTGCCTGTGGCCTGTTCTATAACCACTTCTCCACCCAGATAGAATCCAGCTGGATGAACAAAAACTTTATAAAGCTCTCTCCACTGGTCAATCGGAATAGAAGTTTTCAACAATACAGAAAAGATTTGATATAGAGCACCGTTTTGAATATATCTTAAAGATTCAGTACCAATTTCTGAATTAGGTTCGTTCAGAATAAACAAATTATTTTTAGGAAATTCAATCTCAACATTCTCTGAGAAGAACGATCTGAAAAAACCTTCTGCTGCAAATCTTGTGCCTTTGACTCTATAAAATTGAGCAAAGTTTCTTAAAACTTCTCTAGGGTCTTTAAAATATTCTCTTGATGCTCCTGAAGCTATTTCTTCAAAAATAAGGTCCAACTGAGTTACAGTAGCTCTTTCGATGTCTCGAAGACCAAACAACTCATCCAAATATGAAATAGTCTCATCTGAATCTAGATTATCATAATAGCTTTCTAGAAAAGCTACTAGGTTTGGATAGTCTGTTACGAAGTACTCGGGCAGCACCTCGACGACAGCATTTCTCCTCAAACTGTGGTTATACCGACCTATTTCAACTATTTCTTGCATTCTCTAATCCTAATAAGAGCTCGAGGAACTAGAAGTAGAACTAGAACTTACAGTAGTAGCACCAGATCCTAATGATGTGGTTTGAGTTTGCCTATCGATGACACCACTTGCAAATGTGGGTTCTTCATCTATATCTAAAACATAGTTTCTTAGCGGAACAATTGTAGAAGTGTTGGCAGGCAAGGCAGAGATTTTCAAGAAATCCTCACCAGCTGTAATACTTGTAGGATTAAAACCTGTAAGTGATAGAGTTCCAAGCTCGGGGACATATTCCCCAACATTGTCTACCTCGATGCCAGCAGATGCATTAACCACTTGCAGAGTCGTAGAGTTCAATTTATTTTTAATAGAACAAATTCTGTTGTTAAAAATAAATGTGGATGTTTCAATAATGGTATTAACATCATCAGCTGATTGTAAGGCAACTGGGAAAACGATGTTATATGATGTAGAAACATTAAGGGTTGGACTAAATCGCTGTTGAAGCTTTACAATAGCTTGTGAGTTTAGAATAGCAGGAGAAATATTATCTATCTCTGCGAGAAGATTAGATCGCCTAAACACACCTCCAAATTTTTTCAAGTTGTCTTCAAAATAAGTTTTAACAGCCGCAATGACTGAATTTTCTGTAGCTTTGATTGTTGTTCCTGTTAAAGCTGGATTGAAGTTGAATGTGAGAGCAAGTGTTAGATAAGTTGTTACAGGATCAGAAAAGACAGTGTCAATAGATATCACTGACAAATTATCTGTCAGGTTGTTCCGTATATTATCTTTGACCATAGTTTTTTGCGCTTCAGTATATCCATCTGCAAAAACCAAACTGACATATGTACTGCCATAGTTTGCTGGAATATTATCTTCACCTCCCCAAGCTGCACAATCTGTTACAGCCGCAAATCTTTTTAGAATGATTGCTTTGTAATCTTCTGCTGTTACCAACCTTTGTTGCGCAGCAAATGCAATAGGAGCATTTGATCGAATAGACTCAATACTTTCAGGAGGTGCGCCTCCATTACTGCTTGCCAATGTAGTAACAGATAGAGTGTATCCTACTCCGTTTACTTGAACTTGCGAAGCAGGAGTGAATAAGAATGCACCATTTGCGTCAGCACCTGCAGTTGCAACATACTCTACAGTAATCTTTCCTCCGGTTGGTGGAGCTTTACCAAAAGAAATACCATCGCCAAAGTTTAACTCGTAAAAACCATTTGGAGCTTCTGTAATTTGAAATAGAGTTGAGTTTCCAGTGACACTAGTAGCTTCTGATAACTTAGAGTAAGTCGTAAACGCTGATGTGGATGTTGTTTCATATACTTTTACTATAGCTGTGGAAGTATCCATATTAGCATCGGGGATAACATATAGCTGTCGCTCGCCCACTTCACCAACATAAAAAGTTTTAGTAAGTTTTGAACCTTCTGATAAAGTTAAACCAGTGCCGCCCTCAGATGTGGTAAAATTGTACAAACCAGTTCCATCATCAGTTGCCAGGTAATCAATTAAAGTTTGGAAGGTAAATGTTTGCTCTCCTACTTTAGAAGAAAAAGAAGTAAATGCGGGAAGTGTTATCACTGATGGTCGCCCAGCCACACCTGCCAAGTTCAAAGATAAATTTACACTAGTTGAAGAAGTTGTGATAGATCGTGGTTCGTATCCTAGAGTAGCGGCATGGCTAATTACAGAACTTCGTAATTGCGCTGTGTTAAGAAACGCTTCATTAAGTGCAAAGTTAGCTGTTAGAGCATTGTAGTGTGTATTATACGCTAACACATCCAGAATATTATTTAATCCTGATGCTTCAAAATCATAATCTGCGAACTCACTTTTCTGGGCAAAATAAGTTTTTAATGAAGCTTTGATTTGATCAAAATCTAATTTTGTAGATTGGATGGATGTGGCCATTTATCTTACCCTCGATAGAGTTGTATCCAGCGTGACTACTTCCTGAGTATTGACAACTCTAAAGATAATCTGTACTGCTATTTCATTTTTATTTGGTTTTTGAGTCACGTTTAGACTTTGAAGTTTAGCTCTAGGCTCATATATGTCAAAAGCATTTTCTATAACCAATTCAAGTTCTTCTTCTGCGTCTTCATCTGCAAGTTCAAATAAAATATTACCAAACCCCCCACCAAAGTTCTCTGCAAAAGGTTTTTCATTTTTACCTGTTAACAAAAGATTTTTAACAGCCTGCTTGACAGCACCAGCGTCAGTCTTTTTGTAGACATCTCTATCAGGTCTCGCGGCAAAAGACAAATCGATATCGACATATCTTTTGCTTCTTGAACCAACAACACTAGTGGTGTTGAGGTTGCCGTCCTCATATGATAGACTTCTGGTTGCCATAATTATTCCTAAACTTTAACTTTATTTATATGGTTTTTAACTCAATACTTCAATCAACTCACCAGTAGTCTGAGAGTTACCATTATAATTTGTTTCTAGTTTTTTAGTAAATGATCCAGACCAATCTGTTGAAATTTCTGGCATAACCAGAATCAATTGGAAATCAAGGCTACCGTCTGGATTATAAATGTCGTAATCACAGATCAACTTCTCAAATAAAATAAAATCTTTCCAATATATGGCGACATCAAACAAAGTGGATAAATCTTCTACACCAGCAGAGTTGAATATTTTATACGCTATTGCTCTACCTGTCTGTGCAAGATCGTTTATTGATCCAGGAGTAACAATTTCTGTTGGTCCTGGTTTATACAATCCCTCATCTACTATCAATCTATAGTTTGCAAACCTTTGGGAATCTCTGATTGTACTCATAGCATAGGCTTGCATGTACAAGTTTCTCGCTACTTGTCCGCGCTGGACCGGATCGGTGAAATGATTAAGAGTGGTCCCATCTCCTCTACCACCTAAAAAAGTTGCCATGGTTATACCATTTGCTAATTCAGTTCTTGCAGATATAGTAGATTGAAGCTCGGGGTTATATAAAGGATCAACCAGAATAGTTTTCTGGCTAGTCGATGGTTTGATCTTCTGATCGTATGTTGAGCGATTAACCATTATTGCACCGTTGAATAGATTCTTGTTGCTGTTGGCTCGCTATTCACTGTACGACCAACTCCACCAGGGGCTGTCTGTGTATATTTGGCGCTGAGCTTCCCATCTGCAACCGCATTGGCAAGGTAGTGTTTGTCTGTCAGGTTTCCTGGATCTTTTAAAGATGATCTAACTTGCATAGTGGACTGAGGCGATTTTGCTTTACCGTTAGTATTAGTTGTTTGGTCAATCGCATTTTTTAAATGGTCGTCTAAATCTATTTGGATGTCATTAACTCCGTATATGCTGGACGCGCCAAGAGAAGTCATAGCAGCTGTTGTTGGTTGGAAAGTTGTCTTATTGTTTGTAGGATCAGACCAGTTTGGTGAACCAACACTCCCAGCAGATCCGTTGGGAGTATCTGCATCTGGATAGGTTTGGTGATATGATTGGGAAGCTTCTAATGCTAATCCATTCAGATCCCCATGGTATGTGCTGCCATAGTGCACTACTTCTTCGCCCCCGATCGTACCTGAAGCTCCCAACACATTGATCTTAGGAGCTGCTAACTGTACAGTCGCTCCAGCACTTCCAATAATTTTATCTTCGCTTGATAATTTTAATATCCCTGTCGAGGCCATTGTCAATCCAGAGCCAGAAGCAATGGTTCGTTCACCCTTGACGATATCATTTACTTCCTCCATCACCATAGCAGCTTTGGATCCAATAACTGTCTCGGACACATTGCCCATGACCTTTGAACTCTTGTTACCTTCTGTCACTTCAGTGGTGTGAACAGATGCAGTTGAAATATCTCCACCAGCTGTTGTATTAATATTGCCTTTAACATTTAGGTTATAGTCACCAGCGACTTCAACGGTTAAGTTGTCATATCTCATTTTAGCATCACCTTCAACATACACAGTTTGTGAGCCATTGACAACAGTTATCTGATTTCGTTGGGTTGTTACAATTACCGTTCCATCAGCCCTCATCTCGACACCAGCGCCACTTGCATGTTTGATAAGAAGTCTCTCTGAACCTTTTGTATCGTCCATCTCAATTACATGGCCAGACAAACTTTCTTGGGTCTGGCAAAAGGGATACTCAGGCGGCGTGTCATCTTGACCAACATCCACTCCAGGGATCCCTTGATAACCCTTTAGCTGATGTTTTTCTTCTCCAGTAGCAGCTTTGTTTAAAGAGGATTGTTCTTGATACTCTGGTTTGGGATTAACCCCTCTAGGATCTCCAAACTGATCTTCAAAGGTACCTCTGTATACAGCATAGTTACCTTTCTGTTGAATCTGATTCTGTAATTTATCTTGAGAAGTTGTCATTTGTTCCTCTTATGCTATGTTGCGTGCAAATGCTGTACCAGAACCCCACGTTCCAGCAGTCCCAGCTTTGCCCTGTCTCCAAGGGGATTCATCATAATGAATAAAACTATTGTACCCACCAATACCAGGACGTATGCCTCTGTCTTTTGCATTGCGAACAAGAATGGTGATGTAGTCATTGTATAGTTGACGGTTCTGATTTGGATTAATTCTTTCACCGTTCCGGACCAAGTAATGGTCAGCAGCTTCACCAGTTGGGTGATTCTTTGTCCCTGATGCCCTAGCAAATTTGCCACCTTTGGGAGTAATCCTCACTTGATAAGCAGATCCTAGCTGCCCAACCGCTGCATCTAGAGCATTAATAATACTTTGTTTAGGCAATCTACTCAGGTCACTACTATCCATAAACACTCTTGGAGTCAATGAAGCGCCTGTGTCAGGTGAAACTGAACCAAGACTAGTTGCATCAAATTCTCCATCCGATGAACCGTTTAGCTGAGCGGCGGAAAGCGCATTGGGACTTGTGTTCCACTTATTCAATCTCTTTTTGCAATATGATGGTACGTCAAACCCAGGGTCAGGCTCATTTGGTTCAATGCTATTGTGACCAAACACCTGTCCTCCAGGAAACGCTTTAAAAAATGTTGCAAACATTCCATCGATGGATTTCCACTGAGCGTCTGTTATAGAACTTTTGCTTAGAAATCTTTCATACTCTGGAGCCCCCGCTGGAGCCGCAATTCCTCCAATGATGCAAACTCCAATACTATACTTATTATGATCAGCCGTAGCGGCGCTGTTGGCGTTGCTCTCACTATTCCTAAATTGAGATTCCCCAATATATGCATCCTGATTAGGATTGTTTTGGGCGACATTCTGAGCAACAACAGCTACGGGGATATGATTACCCACGGTATTGATTGGCAGGCCTCTCTGTATTTGACCATTCTTTAAAATAACATAGTGATACCTAATACCACTTTGTATATCATTTAAGTCTTCTGCTGTCAAATATTGATTTGTAGCAGACTCAGACCAATGCAAAACAAATTCTGTTATTTCTCTGCTCGCGCTTCTCATATCAGCTTCAAGCTCTTCATAACTGCGAATAATAGAAAATTTAGAATTCTCGTCTGTTGGGTCGTCAAAACCAGGTCTTGATGAACCAACGTTGAGTGGTGCTAGTGAGGTTAGATCATCTTCAACAGGCGTTAATCTATCAGAGAGCTGTGTACTCATACCATATACACCAGCTTCAATTTCCGAGTATGGCTTGTCAGAAACTCCTGCAATTAAATTTATCGCATCAGTAAATCTATTGTTTGAAATATACTGCATTGCCAGAGATAATTCAGCCTGACCGAGTCTACCTTGCGCAAGATCACTTAGTTGAAACGATATTGATCCATCCGATTTATCCACAATATCTTGTAATACCAAACCAATGTTTGAAGGGATATATGTATTAATCAAGTCGCTTATTTGTGATAGAGCTGGAGCAAGTTTACTTTGTAGTGTAGTTGTAAGTGCATCTGCAACTAAAGACTTGAGATCACCTGCTTGAAGATTTTCTAAAACGCTAGTAAGAGCGGTCGTATCTTTTCCTGTAGCATCTGCCAATAATGAATTAACAGCATTTGTTCCTGTCCCTCCATAATACAACTTTCTAAAACCACTTTCAACAGTCTCTCCAGTCATGGTAGAAAGATCACCAGCAGCTGAACTGATGTCTGTCTTGACATCATTCTCAAACCCTGTGATGTTTCCCTCAAGTCTAGCGATACCGTCTCCAGGTGCAGTTTCTAAAGTTCCAAGATGGTTAAGTTGATCTGTGAGACTTGTGATACCACTTTGAGATTGTCCTGCTGAAAGAAGAGTACTACTTTGAGCAGCCAGCTTTTGCTTTATTGTATCCGTAGTAGCAGCATCTAAAGAACCAGATTGAATTAACTTCTGCAGGTTTTCTAAATCTGTTTTTAATGTGTTTGGATTAAGAGTCATATTCTATCCTATTGGAAATCTCTTGGTTTGGAAATACCGCGGTAATCAAGTCCTGCATCTGGTGCACCCTTCCACCCATGCCACCAAGCCCAACTTCGGTTTTTTATTACCGTGTCGAGGGTAAATTGTATCTGTTTGGTTATTCCTGCTCTATTGTTATCAGAAAGCAAAACCCTACCAGTAGGGTCACCAGCCACCTTAGAACCATAACTCTTACCAACACCTCTACCGCCAATATATAGCTGGTAAGGTCCGAACGATGCTTCTCTCCCATTATAACCTAAGTTTGTTCCTGGTGGCGCTTTAGATTGATAACTGTACATACCTTCACTCTTTGCCACCGCGATACAAACACTCGGGTCCATATATCTACGTTCAGCTTCCCTAGTAATCACACTAGTTATCCAAGCAGGATTACAGTCTGGAGGATATTGCGGAGAACCTTGACTAGTCAACTGTCTTTGTTTGTTAGGATCTGCATACACATCGCCCTCTACTCTCGTTTCATCGGCAGATATGCTACCACTTGGAAAGCCTATCTGTTGAGCAGCATCACCCGCCTGAGCTCTTTGGATTGGCGACACAATTTCAATACTAGGAATAGATCCCAGTACGATAGGATTCTGGGATGTTTTACCATCTAGGAAAAATCCAATCACTTGTGCACCAGGCTGCAGCATAGGATTTCTACCAAGTCCAGATGTGCCACCTTCCGTAGTCGGAAGAACTACTTGAGCCCATGGAAGATCGTAAGTTGGGATTTGTCCTTCCTGAGAAGAGTGGATACCGTGGATACGCACTTGCACTCTTCCCACTCGAATAGGATCTAAGTTATTAGCAACGGTTCCTACAAACCATCTCATATTGTCGCCATAATAATCCATCATCCCAACTACCTTTCAATTAACCCTGCTGCTAACGCCAAGCGCCTATCGACTTGTCCCTGCCCGCCACCATAGCGACTTTCGGTTGTGAGACCTCGTTTGTTTCCTAATTTGCCTAACGTCATATCCACAGAATATCTATTGTTAACAAAGTGATGTTTAGTTGATAAGATTATATAAGCGCCTGATCTTTTTTGATCTTTTAATTCAGACTCTGACATACCTTTATGAATCTCCGCATTAGATAATACATCGATCAATATTTTATTACCTATTGTCATGTTGGCTTGTGCAGGAAAAAAGTTTCTACCAGGCACTCTTATTGATATGTTACTTTTATTGATATAATGTTTAATAGCCTTGCTCACTGACTTAGATCTATGAAAAGCACTTGTTAAATCTTCATCAAGACCACCATAATCGTTATGTACATTACTACTTGCCATCACAGTGTGGACAGCAGAAGTATACTCTGTCATATATTGACCGTTGATGTTTGCATTAACCTGAACATTGGGAGTAAGAGCTTTAGCTGAAGAATATTTCCAAATATTTTCTAAAACTTTTTGTGCATCATATTGTATTGTATCCACATATCCACCAGTTGTATTAACATAATTATATTTTGCTCCCAAAAAGCCTTGGCGGATTGTGTCCATCATATTTTCTGTATTTTTTATGCTCATCATTGCTATGTGATGAGAGGTATCGTCACCCAAATCAGTCGCGCGTTGATTATACACATATGGCTGGCCAGGGTTCATGGGTGGTAATTCCAACAACTCCATTAAATCAAAAAAGCGTAAACGGGTATCTGCCAGTGAAGAAAACAAATAAAACGGTGTGCCTGTTGGTCCAGTACACCTATCCCTCAAAACCTTCATCGCCTGATATGGAGTTAGGTTGGGAGGGATGTATAAAATAGGTTCTTGTACATCTTGGCTGCCAAACATCATCCTTTTTTTATTTTGAAAGGCGTCTCGTAAAATATTATCCATCATTAGTGTTATCTTACCTGCATAAGATTTAGACACATTGATTAGATTATTTAAATAAGAATCTCGATCAACAATCTGAAGTGTTACAGCTTCAGAAGTATCATTGCCCTTTTGAGTGTTAAGAACACTAGCAACATAAAACCAACCTGTCCATTTGTTGGATGGAGAATCAGGCATGAACACAGATATCTGCATGTACTCTGTTCCATTGAAATCAATATTTTCAAAAATATTATTGGTATCAAGGAAGGATATTGTACCTTGGATGTGAATGTTATCGATGTCTTCATACAGCTCAAGTTCAAGAACACTACCAGCAATGTTTATTGCATTGGATTGCCCAGGAATGTAGATGTTAACACGATCTATAACATAGCTATATGGATCGTTATTGTGCATTTATCATCTCTTCAGTAAAGCTACTAACCAATTCGAACACAACATCACCTTTTGGAACTTTTATTTTTTTGAGTTTCTCATTCTCTGATCTAAAAAATTCTATATGGGTCACGGGGGTCAAAAGCGCAGATGGAGTTTCAAATGGGGACGTGTCTCTTTGGTTGCCTTCCGCATCCACGTAATGAATTACAGAATTAAATTCATCTGATTGCCCTGAAAGTGTTACAGAACCATCTCCTGAAACTATAACCTCATTACTTAGAAATGTGTCATCTGTCTCAACAATCAATTGACCAAAATCTAATCTTCTTTTAATTATTGTCCCTGTCCCCCCAGAACCCGATCCAACTATTGTTTGGCCAACTTTTAACTTTCCGCTTAAAGATTCCTTTGTTGTAAGAGTAGTGTATCGAAACTCCTTTTTCATTCTAGCCTTCAAAGCTCTTTCTGTCAACGGCCATCCTTGTTCTCTTATATGATCATTCATCAAAAAGAATAACCAATAGTAATTAGGAGTGCCATAAAGTCGTTGAGAAAGTTGATCGGGGCGATCGCCTTCCATTATAAAAAACTCTTGATAAAAACCTAAACTGTCTTTCACTCTGTCTATTAAGTCAACATACGATGACAAGTCAGGAAATGCTACTTGTTTCTCTGCGTTGCCGAATTGATATGGTATTGTTGAAAAAGTTTGAAAGTATGACATTATAGAAACCTATTCACTAAGTTGTTGACGCCTGTTTCGATAGCATTATTAATTTGACCCGAAACGTAAGATCCTAAATCTAAATTCCCATTATTAGATAACAAGCTCTCCCAACCAGTCCAATTTGTTTGCCCAGTAGCTGAAAGTCCATTTGCAATATCTGCTTTTGTCAGAGCTCTTACTTCTGTAAACGTCAAAGACAAATCAATCTCAGAAAATTGCCCGTCTCTGTAAAACGAAGCATTTTGAGCATTGAAAGTTGTATTAACAGCTCGTAGATAACATGGTAGAAATTGTGGTCCTGCTTGCCTACCATTGTACCTTCCATGAATTAAAAACTGATTAGGAAACTCATAACCGATGGAAACGGAACCAGCCATAATTTGTTCAGGATATAATTCTTGCCTAAAGAACTGAACAATTTTACCTATCTCTCTATTTTCTTGGGCGCTTGTTGGAATCATTTTAAATGCAAAGTTAAATTCACGAACGGGCACACCTTGAAAAACTGCTCTGGTGTTTGGATTAACAGCTACTTGAAGACCACTTTTCACTACAGCGTTAGCTGTTGGAGAACCAAACTTTTGAGCTGCCATGGCTGCAGCGCTCCGAGTGATTCTTCCTGATGTGTCATTCGCTAGGGCACCTTTCAAAGCATTTATTTCTCCCAAAGGATTCATAGCTCTTGCAGCCGCACCTACTGCCGACATTTCTCCAGATTGAAGACCTTGTAATGCCAGAGCACCTTTAGCACCAATGTCTCTGTTGTCAAATTGAACAGCGTCTGTTATTTGCATACCGGATGGCATATACAAGTGAACAGTTTTATTTTCATTTGCTGAATTGCCACTACCAGTGAATGACCCTTGCGATAAAACATTGGCTGCATCCCCAAGTGTATCGAGAAAACTTTGGACACCACCTTCAGCTAATTTATCAGAACTATTCTGAGATTTTTTTTGCAGGTTTGCTTTACTAGTGACCTTTGGAGCTATATTTTCATATAAAGTAAATTTTAACTTACCTTTATAATCGTCCTGATCTTCTAAAGGGAACTTTAATTTTGCCATGTTATCTTTCCAATAAATATCAAAAACATTTGAAAGTATTTATATGGCTTATTCAGGAAAGTATAAGGTCTCCAAACCAAAGAAATATAAAGGAGACCATACTAAGGTGACATACAGATCATTGTGGGAATTGGGTGCATTCAAATGGTGTGATGCAAATGCTGACGTTGTAGCTTGGTCATCAGAGGAAACAGTGATACCATACTTTTGGGATGTTGATAAAAAATATCATCGATACTTCATGGACCTCAAGATTACATTTAAAAATGGTAAAACAATTCTTGTAGAAATAAAACCTGATAAAGAAACTAAGCCTCCAAAGCGACCAGATAAGTCTAAACGATATATTAATGAAGCTATGACTTATGTTAAGAATCAAAACAAATGGGAAGCAGCTAATGAATTTGCCAAGGATAGAGGATACGAATTTCAAATCTGGACTGAACATACTTTACAAAAGATGGGGATCTTACCGAAGTTGAAACCATTGGGTAAGTTGAAGCCTCTAACACCAATCCGTAAAAAGAAACCTAGAAAAAAGATATAAATAGGTTCATGGCAAATTTATTTCAAACCCTGGAGCTAGAAGCCTTTCGTAAAGGTATTACTCCTAGAACAAAAGAATCTATGGAATGGTTCCGCAAGAAAGCTGGGGCCATGTCTTCCGTTACTGGTAAGAAGATTATGAATAGTGAACCAATTGAATTGCGTAACAGGCAAGTGATTGGTAGCATGTTCATGTATTATTACAATCCAAAGACAAAAGACACAATGCCATACTATGATTCATTTCCTTTGAGCATCATTGTATCTAAAGCTCCTGGAGGATTCTATGGACTGAATCTCCACTATCTACCTCCTGTACTCAGAGCTAAGTTTTTAGATGGATTAATTGATATTACAAATAACAAGGCTTATGACGAGACAACTAAGTTCCAAGCCAAATATAATATGCTGCAGAAAACATCTAAGTTAAGATATTACAAACCCTGTTTTAAACATTACTTGTCTAGTCAAGTAGCAAGCAGATTTGCCTATGTACCACCACCCGAATGGGAAATTGCTACCTTCTTGCCGACAGCACAATTCCAAAAAGCTGGGCAAGCCGCTGCATGGAAAGATTCAAGGAAGATGATTTAATGAGCTTAGACATAGACAACTTTAAAGGTGCTGTTTCAGCTGGTGGGGGCATTGCTAGATCCAACATCTGGATGGTGCAATTACCAACCAACATACCTCGCGCTCCAAACCTTAATAGTAATACTATGAATTTAATCTGCAAAAATGTTACAATGCCAGGTCGGCAGATTGTAACAGCAGATAGAATGATCGGCATGAAGCCTTTCAAGACAGCTTATGGATATCTACACGATGATGTGTCCATGACTTTCCAAGTTCTTAATGACAATAAAATTAGAGATTATTTTTATGCTTGGTCAGAGTTAGTTGTCAACACACAAACAAAAGAACTCAACTATTTTAATGAGTATACAAGAGATGTAAAAATCTTTACTATTAAGAAAAGATCTACAACATCGACTAAAATAGCTAATGCATTAGTGATCGCGGATGTTATTGTAGAATTGCTGGGAGGAGACTTACTGACAAATTCTCAAGTATCTGCGCTGATGACAGGCGCTTCTAGTGGTGTGAGATTACAAGATGCGTTCCCAACAACACTGAATGGATTTGAACTAAATAATGATGCAGACGGCTTAATTGAATTGAATGTGCAGCTGTCATTTAAAGACTGGAGAAATATATAATATGGCTTTACCCAAACTTAACGATCAACCTAAGTACGACATTGTTGTACCTTCATCTCAGACAAAGGTGAGATACAGACCTTACCTTGTCAAAGAAGAAAAGGTTTTGATGTTGGCTATGGAATCAAAAGATTCCAAGAAAGCGCTTGGTGCTATTGTAGATACAATTGGCGCCTGTGTGCAAGATGATCTTGATACTTCATCCCTTACAACATTTGATGTAGAATATTTGTTTACTCAGATCCGTTCTAAGTCGGTTGGAGAGACTAGTGAAATAAACTTACAATGCGAGAAGTGTGAAAAAGATATACCGATCAGTATTCCTCTTTCTGACATTACAGTTACAATGCCAAAAGAGAAAATGGATATTATAAAACTTACTGATGATATACAAATTAAGATGAGATATCCTGCTTACAATGAGATTCTTGAGATGGATCAAGAAGCAGAAGGTCCAACGGAATCTTTTAAAATTGTCAGTAAGTGTATTGATTCTGTACAAACAAACGAAGAAAATATTTCTCTCAAGGATGAGTCAGAAGAAGAAATTCAATCATTTATTGATTCATTAACAACAGAACAATTTGGAAAGATTAGAGAGTTTTTAGAATCGATTCCAAAACTAGAACATAAACTTACTGTGGAATGTCCACATTGCAACCACACGGAAGAAAGGATTCTTGCAGGCATAAACAATTTTTTCTAATATGCCTCTCCCATGATAGCTTAGTCAATTACTACAAGACTAACTTTCAATTAATGCAGCATCATCATTATTCATTAACAGAAATAGATATGATGATGCCTTGGGAGAGGGAAATCTATCTCAGTATGTTGATAGATCACATAAAAGAAGAAAATGAGCGGCAAGAGGAACAGAACCGGCAAATGTCAAGAAGGTAGAAGATGGCTTTAAAATCTGTAACTGACGAGCTCAAGACGCTCAAGGGCTCACAAGATGATACGACCGAAGCTGTAATGGCTGTCGGTGACTTGGTGTTGGAACAGATCACGCTTCAAAAGCAAGCTAGGTTAGACAGTCTTGAAGATAAGATGGAAGGTCGTAGACGCGCATCTACGCCTCCTCCACCAGGTGGTAAAGGTGGTGGAGCTGATGCTGGCAATGGTTTAAACATTCCAATGATTATATCACGCTTGGGTTTGTCGTCACTGGTTGCACTAGGACTATCGCTGGCAGGATTTGATGATGAGGTCAAAGCTCTAAGAATTCCTACAATGTTGAAGAACCTATCGAAAGGTCTTACAACTGTTGGTGATAGTATAAAAGCAACAGTAAAGGCAATCGATACTTTTGTTCTCGATATAAAAACCTTTCCATTTAGCAGATACATTCCAAAAATAGTAATTGATGTTCCAGAAAACTGGAAATTAAAATTACCAGACCTGCCAAGAATTACATTTATGGATTCATTTGGCAAAGCTATGTCTGCACTAAAAGTTAGAAATATTTGGGCAAAGATAAAATTACCTGACATACCTAAGATCACTATACCTGAATTTGCTAAGATTACTTTGCCGGATATTAAACTGCCAGATCTTCCCAAAATAGGTTTGGTATCAGTTATTGGTAAACAGGTAGTTAAAATGACTGATGCAACGGCAAAGCTTTGGGGAAGGATTTCATTACCCAAGCTTCCATCTATTGGTTTATTTTTTGATGGAGTAAAGCAAACTGCCGCAAAGTTGCTAGATTATGGAAAACTGAAACTACCAAGCGCTGATAAATTACCTAAGTTCTCTATTGTAATACCAGAAGGTCTGCAAGGCTTTTTTGATAGCATTAAAGCAGGATTGGGTTCTGTTAGTGCAAAAGGAATTGGCTCTGGCTTGATAGGCTTTCTAAAGCCTGTGGGAAATTTCTTTAGTGGCATTGGTGATTTATTCAAACCTGTGTTGAGTTTATTGAAAGCCCCAGTCAAATTAATTGCTGGTCCACTATTATCCATAATTGATTTTGTCATGGGCTTCTATAAGGGATTCACAGAAAAAGAGTTTGTCGAAGACCATCATGGCAATCTTCACGAAGTAGAAGTATCAATGTTTGATAAAATGTTCAAAGGAATCACAGGAGGTATCGGGGGTGTCATATTTGGTATCACTGACGCTTTTGATGCTTTGTTTATCAGACTTCCTGCCTGGATACTAGATAAATTTGGAATGACCAATGCTGCTGAGTTTCTAAGAGGCTTTAGCATTACAGAGATGGTAAAGCCTATTTGGGAAGGTATCGTCAATGGTATGGGGGATTACTTTGGGCCACTAGAAGATGGACAGTCTCGGCTCAGTAAAATATTCAGTGAAGCGTGGGAAGATATCAAGTTTATTTTCACATCTTTGTTTGACTTCATGCCATCGCTAAGCGATATGAAGAAGAAGTTGTTCTCATTCTTACCTTGGTACATGCAGCCATCGATGGTGGAAGACTCTATCATGGACAAGTACAACGAGAAAACCAAAGGAATGGCATCAGTTGCAGGCCAAGCAGAAGCACTGAGGAAATCTGTTGAGTCTGGCAATCAGTATGATTATAACATGAAAACAGGTAAAGTTGTGCTGAGAAAAGGTGAAGGTGGCATGCCTGTCCGGATAGGAAGCCCCTACAGCATGACACACTCTATGGAAAACCAGAAGGCTCAATTAGTTGCAACCGAAGCGATGATGAATAGTCCTCTGTTTAAAAAATACTTAGAAGAGCAAAAAGCCTCCCAGGCTTTAGCAGCAGAGAGCTTTAGACTCCGTGAGGCCAATATGGGGGGATCAAGTAATGTTGTGACTACTGATATGCGTGACCAATCTGAACAAACAGTGTATCACTTGAACAATTCAATCAACAATCTTAGAACGGCAATTGCTGGCGCTGATTAAAACGCCAGCAATCAATCCTAGTCTTCCTTAGCTAAACTTGCAAAGTACTTCATAGTATCATCCTCATCAGACGCTGCCTCAGCTGTTGCCATTGTAGGAGCCGAAGCTTCTACAGGAGCACTAGCAGGTGCAGCTTCTTTGAAGTTTCCGTAAGGGATCTCGTCATCCAATGCAATCTCTTGCTTGACTGTACGAGGAGCTTGCTCACCCAACACAAGAGCCAGACGAGTCTTCAACTCATCATAAGTCTTATAGTTACTAGGATCTGTAAACTCAGATAAGTCATATTGCTTATCGTAGATGGCCTCCATTGCATCATCCTCACCTAGCGCTGCAGGTGACTTGAAGCTAGAAGCATCGTAGTTAGGATATCCTTCAACCTTACGAATCTTGATTGTAAAGTCTGCACCTTCCCACATATCGAATGGGTTGACAGGCTTCTCATCAGGAAACTGTGGTTGCATGGAGTCCATGATCTTATCAAAGATCTTTTTGCCAAACCGATATAGTTTGACCTGACCTTCGTTAGCAGGGTTAGCAGGATCAGAAACGATCAAGATATTAGCCACATAACGTAGGTTCCGTTTACGCTGACGAACGATAGTCTTATCAGACTCGACGCCACCGTTCCACATCTTAGAGTTCAACTCTGATAGTGGATCTTGCTGTCCAAGAGATGTCAAAGACTTCTCAATGTACCATTGACCGGATGGTCCTTTGAAGGCATGATCCCAGTAACGAACCCACGGTGTAGCTGCATCAGCATTACCTGGGAGGAAACGAATCACAGCATATCCATTGCCAACCTTATCTCGTGTAGGTTGCCATAGACGTTCATCTGCTGCTGGGCGGGATGTAGCACCTTCAGCTCCTCGAGCTGTCTCGACCAGTTTGGCCATATCGGTACGTTTAGACTTTAGTTGTGCAAAGCTCATTGGCTTCTCCTTGTATGTTTATATGTTCGTATGTTCGTATAATACCTTATTTATAAGGCTTAGTCAACCGGCAACGTATTGCCACGAGGTAGATAATTTAGCCGTCTGGCTTCTGCCTCTATTTTATCCTGAATAACAGGTGAGATGAATTTCTTCACATCAGCTGGATCAACAGAATTCTTATCACACAGGTCAAGCACGGCATC
>Ga0206682_10000980_pt1 | contig 29031 bp, 44 predicted proteins | sample M240m12015metaG_FD_155444 | JGI IMG/M metagenome (GOLD analysis project Ga0206682, IMG submission 155444) | Ammonia-oxidizing marine archaeal communities from Monterey Bay, California, United States - M2 40m 12015 | ecosystem: Environmental > Aquatic > Marine > Intertidal zone | place: USA...
CAAAAAACAAAAGATTTATACATCTACTCCGTACACAATCTCGTTTCAGTTGAATATCTATGCGAAGTCACAGGATGACGCACTACAGATCGTAGAACAGATTCTTCCGTACTTTGCACCACAGTACACTGCGACAATCAAACCTTTCGCAGACATACCTAGTCTGACCGAAGATGTGCCTATCGCATTATCGGGGGTTCAGTTCTCGGATGACTACGAAGGTGCTATTGAGCAACGAAGAACGATTATATATACATTAGACTTTGAAATGAAGATAGCACTGTATGGGCCCGAGGGGACTGGTAACATCATTCGTGATGTTCGTAACAACTACTTCTTACAGGAAGCAGGAAATCTTGATAGTGATCTCTATGTAAAAACACAGAAGATTACTCCAACCCCAAATTCAATCTCGGCAGACAGTGACTATGGATTTTCTACCATTGACTTGGATAGTGCTTAATGAGTGATAAGAGTAACGATAAGAATATTAGAGATGACTATACTACCTCTCGTGATACCTACCATGATATAATTGAGAAGGGTAGAGAGAGTATGGACTTGATGATCGAAGTCGCACGAGAGAGTGAACACCCCCGTGCCTTTGAAGTCTTATCTGGTATGATGAAGAACATGGCAGATGTCACCGACAAACTGATGGACTTGAATAAGAAACACAAGGAAATCAATAAGGAAGATGACCAACCCAAGCAACTCGGTAATACAACAAACAATCTATTTGTAGGAACTACAACAGACCTACAGAGACTTATACAGAATGAAACCCAAGTGGAAAATGTAATTGATGTCGAACCCGAAGACGAATGAATCCTACCTCGGAAACATTAATGTTAAACGAGACGGAGTACAGCACCAATTTACCGAAGAAGAAGTCAAAGAATATATAAAGTGTTCTAAAGACCCCGTACACTTCTGTAAAAAATATCTCAAGGTAATCTCTCTAGATGACGGACTTGTCCCATTTAGATTGTACCCATATCAAGAGAAAATGTTCGACCACTTCAATAACAATCGTTTCTCTATCGTACTCGCATGTAGACAGTCTGGTAAATCAATCAGTTCGGTTGGTTACATAATCTGGTATGCTTGTTTCCATAGTGAGAAAACTATTGCTGTGTTGGCAAACAAAGGTGCGACTGCTAGGGAGATGTTGGCACGAGTCACATTGATGCTAGAGAATCTTCCGTTCTTTCTCCAACCGGGAACCAAGGCACTCAACAAGGGTTCTATCGAATTTAGTAACAACTCTCGAATCATTGCCGCGGCAACCTCTGGTAGTTCTATCCGTGGTATGTCGGTCAACCTCTTGTTCCTAGACGAGTTCGCATTTGTTGAAAGAGCAAATGAGTTCTACACATCTACCTATCCAGTAATTTCTGCGGGTAAAGACACCAAGGTAATTATCACATCGACTGCCAATGGTATTGGTAATACCTTCCACAAGATATGGGAAGGTGCGGTACAGAAGATAAATGAGTTTGTTCCGTTCACCGTAAACTGGTACGATGTGCCGGGAAGGGATGATGATTGGAAGAAACAGACGATAGCAAACACTTCCCAATTACAGTTTGACCAAGAGTTTGGCAACACTTTCTTTGGGACAGGTGATACTCTAATCAATGCCGAGACATTACTAGGGTTTCGAGCATCACAACCTTCATCTCATCGTGAAGGGGGTGACTTATTAATATATGACAACCCACAGAAAGAACATGAATATGTTATGTGTGTGGACGTATCAAAAGGAAGAGGACAGGATTATTCTACGTTTAACGTAATCGACATTAGCACGAGACCTTTCAAACAGGTTGCTGTCTATCGCAATAATACTATATCTCCTTTACTCTTTCCTAATGTTATATATAAGTACGCAAATCTCTACAATGAGGCATATGTCGTTATTGAGTCCAATGATTCGGGACAGGTAGTGTGTAATGGATTATATCAGGACTTGGAGTATGATAATATTCATATGGAATCAGCCGTCAAGGCAGATCGTATCGGTATCGAAATGAACCGCAAGGTCAAACGTCTGGGTTGTTCCTCTATCAAGGATATTCTTGAAGAGAAGAAGTTAGACATCCTAGATGAAAATACCATCATGGAGATTTCTACATTTACTGCGAGAGGTCAATCATACGAGGCATCTGATGGTAACCATGATGACTTGATGATGAACCTAGTAATGTTCGGATACTTTGTTACATCTCAATTCTTTGCTGATATGACAGACATCAATCTAAAAGAGATGATGTTTGCAAAGAAGATGAAAGAGATTGATGATGATGTACCACCTGTTGGTTTTATTGATGATGGATTGAATGATATTCGAGTAGAAGAAGAACAAGAGAAGATGGGATGGCATAACTTCGAAGGTACAGGTATTGGTATTGAGGATTGGTAGTATTCAACTCTCCCCGAACACAGCTTAGATTATACACGCAATTACAAGAAATGTCAAGTATTTTTTTCAAAAAGACCAAACTTATAAATAAATGTATTGAAACTACCGTATTTAATGCGGTGTTCGCACCGTATTATGTTAACTTATAATTAGATAAACGAAAGGATAAAGTTATGGCACTTTTTACACCCTCTGCTTCTCCTGCTGTAACAGTAAAAGAAATTGACCTGACGGGCGTAGTCCCTAATGTTCAGACTTCTACTGGTGCATTTGTGGGGAACTTCGGATGGGGCCCTGTGGGTGAAGCAATTCTGATCTCTGATGAGACCGGACTTGTAAGCACTTACTCAGCACCAACCGACAACAATTCGGTAGATTTCCATTCTGCCGCATATTTTTTACGATACTCAAATCAACTACACGTTGTACGTCAACAGAATGATGACGCTAGGAACGCTTTAGGTGCTCACGCAAGTATAGGTAGTCCAACCGCTCAGGCGATCAACACTCTAGAAGACTTTGAAAATCTCTCAGTTGATAGTAGTGATGGATCATTTATTGGTAAGTACCCAGGCGAGATCGGTAACTCACTTACAGTCTCTATCGTAGGTTCTGGTACTGGAGCTGACCAAACAACCAACTTTAATGCTTGGGCGTATAAGGATGCGTTTGATGGCCCAACTGGAACATCAACATCCATCGCTGCATTAGATGGTTCTAACGATGAAATCCATGTTGCGGTTGTTGACCGTGATGGTGGAATTTCTGGTGTTGCTGGAACTGTACTGGAAGCATTCCCATTCTTATCAGTCGCATCCAATGCGAAGAATGATGATGGAACTTCAAACTTTTTCAAAGATGTATTGAAGACTAAATCTCAATGGATTTACGCTGGACAACTACACGGTGGTGATTCTGATTCAACCAGCGACTTTGGTGGTGGTGTTAGTACATGGGGTTCTGCCGCAGTTAAAGGTTCTGCTGTTGACTTCAAAACAGGACAGACATACGCTGATACTCAGTCCACATGGGACTTTGGAAATGGTGTATCTACTGGAACACTTACTAGTGCAAATGTGTTACTTGGATTTGCTAAGTTCAACGATGCGGATAACATCGAAGTAGACTTCCTGATTTCACCTGAATGTGCGGATAATACTGCGGCAACTACTGTAGTAAATGACCTAGTCTCTATTGCTGAATCACGCAAAGACTGTGTTGCTGTCGCATCACCTTCTCGTGCCGCTGCAGTTACTACTGGTACTAATGCAGCAGTCATCACTTGTGGTAACACATACACCAAGTCATCTTACTTGGTACAGGACAACAACTTCCTCAAAGTATTTGACAAGTATAATGACAAGTACATTAAGATTCCTGCCTCATCATCCACTGCGGGTCTCATGGCTGCAACTGACCTAGTCGCTGCACCTTGGTTCTCACCTGCTGGTGCAAGACGTGGTCGTTACCTTGGTGTCACCGACATCGTTCTTTCTCCGACTAAGACAGAAAGAGATGCGTTGTACAAAGTCGGAATCAACCCAATTGCAAACATCCCAGGCGATGGTGTTGTACTCTTTGGAGACAAGACCAATCTGTCAAGACCATCTGCGTTTGATCGTATCAATGTACGTAGATTGTTCCTTGGTATCGAAAGAGCAATTGGTATCGCAGGTCGTAACGTAATGTTCGAATTCAATGACGAGTTTACTCGTGCAGAATTCGTAAACATCGTTGAACCTTTCTTACGAGAGATTCAAGGTAGGAGAGGTATCACAGACTTTAAAGTAGTTTGTGATGAGTCCAACAATCCTGCTTCAGTTGTTGACCGTAATGAATTTATTGCATCTATCTTCATCAAACCCGCACGTTCTATTAACTACGTAACATTGAATTTTGTTGCAGTTAGAACTGGTGTTGAGTTTGAAGAAGTAGTCGGCACAGTATAAGGAGTATTGAGAAATGGCAATTTTAGGTGTAGATGATTTTAAATCGAAACTCAGAGGGGGTGGCGCTCGCCCCAATCTGTTCAAAGCAACGATCAACTTTCCATCATATGCGGGGGGAGATGTAGAACTTACATCATTCCTCTGTAAAGCAGCGCAACTTCCTGCTTCCATAATGGCAGTTTTACCTGTTCCATTCCGTGGTAGACAGTTGCAGATGGCAGGAGATCGTACCTTTGAACCTTGGACAGTAACCATTATTAACGATACCGATTTCGGTACTCGTAATGCAATGGAACGCTGGATGAATGGTATCAACGGTCACCAAGCAAATACTGGTCTGGTCAATCCTGTGGATTACCAAGCAGATTTGATTGTTGATCAGTTAGATCGTGATGGTTCTTCAATCAAAACTTACAACTTCCGTGGTTGTTTTCCAACTAATGTCAGTGCTATTGACGTTAACTACGAAACCAATGATGCAATTGAAGAGTTTACGGTTGAGTTCCAGATACAATATTGGGAAAGCGATACAACATCCTAGAGTTAATCTAGTTATAGATAGAGGGGTAAGGGTATGATCCCTTACCTCTTTATTATAGAAAAGGTACGTACATGGCAGAACAAGACAACAGTATTCTCAAACTGTTTGGTTTTGAATTAAAAAAACAAGACAAACCAGTTAAAGAGAAGGATAAATTAAAGTCTATTGTTGCTCCCACCGATGATGATGGTGCGGGGTACGTTACTGCGTCTGGTAGTCACTATGGTCAATACATTGACATGGAAGGCAACAAGGCAAAGGACAACCAACAACTAATTCTAAAGTACCGTGGTGTCGCTACCCATCCAGAAGTAGATGCCGCAATCGAAGATATTGTGAATGAATCTATTGTAGGTTCTGAACAAGACATCTCTTGCGAAATTAATCTGGACAAAGTAGAAGCACCCGACAACATCAAAAAACAGATGACCGAAGAGTTCAACAACATCTATAGTATGTTGAAGTTTACTGAACTAGGTCACGACATATTCCGTTCATTCTATGTTGATGGTCGTATCTATCACCACCTCGTAGTCAATGAATCAAATATCAAGGCGGGTATCCAAGAAATCAGAACGATTGATGCCGCTAAGATTCGTAAAGTTAAAGAAGTAAAACACGAGAAAGACCCTATCACTGGTGCAAAGGTGGTCAGGGATGTTAAAGAGTTTTACATCTTCCAAGAGAAAGCAGGAACCAACCAAGGTGTAAGACTTTCTCCTGACAGTGTTTCATATGTTTCCAGTGGTCTGTTAGACCCTAGTAAGAAACAGGTTGTGTCCTATCTACATAAGTCACTAAAACCAATTAACCAATTACGCATGATGGAAGATTCACTTGTAATCTACCGTCTTGCTCGTGCTCCCGAACGCAGAATCTTCTATATAGACGTGGGTAATATGCCACGTAATAAGTCAGAAGCGTACATGAAAGACATCATGTCTAAGTATCGAAACAAGATTGTTTACGATTCAAATACGGGGCAACTCAAAGATGACCGCAAACATATGTCCATGCTCGAAGACTTCTGGTTACCTCGTAGAGAAGGTGGTCGTGGTACAGAGATAAGTACATTGCCAGGCGGAGAGAACCTTGGACAGATTGATGACATCCTGTACTTCCAGAAGAGACTGTATCGTTCCTTGAACGTACCAGTATCTCGTTTGGAACAGGAAGCACAATTTACGTTAGGTAGATCAACCGAAATCTCTAGGGATGAAGTTAAGTTCCAGAAATTCATTGACCGCCTGCGTAAACGTTTCTCTGCTTTGTTTACTGGTATTCTCAAGAAACAACTCATACTGAAAGGTGTTATCACTGAACAGGACTGGGAAGAGTGGAAGAGTTTTATCACAGTAGACTTCCAGAGAGACAACCACTTTACTGAGTTGAAAAATGCTGAACTGTTGCAAAACAGATTACAGACTCTTGACCAAGTATCTCAGTATGTGGGCGAGTACTTCTCCCGTGAGTGGGCAATGAAGAACGTAATGATGATGTCTGATGAGGACATTGAAGAAATGAAAAAACAAGTCGAAGGCGAAAATGCCACCGTAGACGAAGATGAGGAAGTATAATGAGTGAAGTAGAAGAAGTAGAAGTATCGGCAGTAGAAAATTTAATCAACCAGATCACTGATGGTGATTTGAATAATGCGGAAGGTTCATTCCAAAGTCTTATACAAGACAAGATGACAGATGCACTAGAAGCACAACGCATTGCGGTCGCACAGTCAATCTTCAATGACCAAGACGGTGATCTTGAAGATGATTCCGATATCTCTGACGAAGAGATTGAGTTGGAAGATGGTGTTGAAGAGGAAGAAGAAGTAGTAGTAGACACCGAAGAAGTAGAGGAAGAGGAAACCGATGATTAGTTTCAAGACATTCACAGAAGAATTTGATTTAATCGAAGTTCTAACTGATGAAGACATTGATGAAGCAATCACGGAATCCATTAAAATTCCAACTGACATCGCAGTAAAAATTCCTGGCGTAAAGGGCATGCTATATAAGAAAGCAATCCGTTACTACCTTGATTGGAGAAAGAAGAATCCAAATAAAGGAACCGCAGGATTAGCAAAGATTTCTAGAGAACTTGGAGTAGACGCACATGAACTCAGTAAAGTTTTACACAAGTTGATAAAGCAGGGTAAGTTACCAAGTCATCTAGCAACTAATCCAAATATGCTAAAGGGTAAACAACCAGTAGCAAAGATGTTAGGAAAGGCAGGGTTTTTACAGAGATAATTACTTTTGTAAATATTAATTTGTATAAATAATACTATGAAATCTTATAAACAACTTATTTCTGAATTAAAGTCAAAAGAACCTAAAGGTAAAGTTGTCTTAAATAAAAAAATAAATCGTATCCCCGTCAAGATAATTGAACTTGGCAAGGGAACTTTGCCGTTTGTTGTATATATTGACGGTGATAAGTTAGACGCATTTAAGTCACTGAAGGATGCGGAGAAGTCTGCTACCAAAGTAATCAAGGAACTAACATGAAACTTATTACTGAATTTAACGAAAACGAAACTCTACAGTGTATCGTAGAGAAGAAAGAGAATGGCGAAAAGAACTACGTCATCGAAGGCGTTTTCGCACAGGCAGATAAGAAGAATAGAAACGGACGTGTCTACCCCAAACCAATTATGGAGAAGGCGGTAGGTAAGTACGTAAAAGAACAAGTATCTAAGAAACGGGCAGTAGGGGAACTAAACCACCCCGAAGGGCCGACAGTTAACTTAGACAAAGTTTCACACCTCATCACAGACCTCAAGTTTGAGGGAAATGATGTGGTTGGAAAGGCACAAATATTGGATACTCCAATGGGTAAGATTGTTAAAGGTCTTCTTGAAGGTGGTGTTCAACTAGGAGTGTCAACTCGTGGTATGGGTAGTCTTGAGAACCGAAACGGCGCAATGGTCGTCAAAGATGACTTTATTCTTAGTACGATTGACATCGTACAAGACCCAAGTGCACCAGAAGCATTTGTTAATGGTATTATGGAAGGTGTTGACTGGGTCTGGAATAACGGTGTTTTGTGTCCTCAAGTAATTGAAAAAATGGAGACTGAAATTAAAACTGCTCCGAAAACTGTCTTATATGAGACAAGTGTTCGAGAGTTCAAAAATTTCCTCTCGTTAATCAAATCTAGTATGTAAGGAGTCAATTATGACTGAAGAAAGTAAAGTCGAAGTTGAACTTCACGATGAAGAAATTAACGACATTGTGGAAGAAACTCTCGAAGAGACAGCAGGTGGTGAAGAAGAAGATTCTATCACATCTGTTGATAAAGCTGCGAAAGCAGTAAAAAAATCTCCTGTTCCAAAAACAAAGGCGGGAATGATTAGTGCTATGAACAACATGCTTGTAAAATCTAATAAAGCAGATATACAAGCGGCATACGAAAAAGTATGCGGTGTTGAAGAATCAGTAGATATGGATGAAGTTGACGCAATCGTGGAAACACAGATTGATACTACTGCTGAAATTGATGCATTGGTCGAGTCTGAAGCAACACTCAGTGATGAGTTTAAAGCTAAAACCGCAGTAATTTTTGAATCTGCTGTTAAATCTAAATTGTCAGAAGAAGTTGATCGTTTAGAAGCACAGTACAAGGAAGAATTGGCAGAAGAAGTATCTTCTACTAAGGCAGACCTTGTGGAGAAGGTAGACAGTTACCTGAACTATGTAGTTGAATCTTGGATGGAAAGTAATCAAGTAGCAATCCATAACGGTCTCCGTACCGAAATTGCTGAAACTTTCATGGACAAAATGAAAGACCTGTTCACAGAGTCTTACATTGATGTACCTGAGTCTAAGGTAGACCTAGTTGACGAACTTGCTGAGTCTGTTGAAGAGTTAGAAACTAAACTCAACGAAAGCACTCAAAGAGTTATCGATACTACTTGTGAATTGGAAGCATATAAACGTGACTCGATCATTCGTGAATCATCACGCGATCTTGCTGAAACACAAGTAGAAAAACTGAAGTCACTCGTAGAAGACATCGACTTTGAAGACGAAGATCAATTTGCTTCAAAAGTACGAACTGTTGTCGAGTCATACTTCACCAAAGAAATCGCAAGTAGTGAAGAAGTAGAACAAATTGTAGAAGATGCTGACAGTACTGTCGAAGTATCATCTGTGATGGAAGGTTACCTCTCTGCTATTCGCAAAACAACACCTAAATATTAATCAAGGAAAATTAAAATGCAATCTTACGATAGTTTAATGGAAAAGTGGGCACCAGTCCTGAACGAAGAGTCTGCCGGTAAAATCACCGACAATCACAGACGTTCTGTAACTGCCGCAATCCTAGAAAACCAAGAAAAAGCAATCATGGAGCAGTCTGCTCAAGAGAGTGGTTTCTTGTCCGAAAATGCCGCGGCACCTGCGAACAGCACTGGTTCCGTAAACAACTTTAACCCCGTTCTTATCTCTTTGGTAAGACGCGCAATGCCTAACCTCATCGCATATGATGTGTGTGGTGTTCAACCTATGAATGGCCCAACTGGTCTCATCTTTGCGATGAAGTCACGTTATCAGGGTGGTTCTACTTCAAACCGTGAAGCACTTGTCAACGAAGCAGAGACTCGTTTCTCTGGTGACAGTTCTGGTACTCACGATTCAGACAATGCTTCTGGTTGGAATGGTATTGATTCCGAAGGTGCTCGTCTGACTTCACTTGCCGCAGGTGGTATGCCTACTGCTGATGCTGAAGCACTTGGAGCAACTGGTGGTTCTTCTTTCAACGAGATGGGTTTCACAATCGAACGTCAGACTGTTACTGCTAAGAGTCGTGCTCTTAAAGCAGAATACACTCTGGAACTTGCTCAAGACCTTAAAGCAATCCACGGTCTGGACGCAGAAACTGAGTTGGCAAACATTTTGTCTACTGAGATTCTTGCTGAAATCAACCGCGAAGTAATTCGTACTATCAACAGTCAAGCAAAGACTGGTGCTCAACAGGCAAACGTAACTGCCAAGGGTATCTTCAACATGTCTTCTGACACTGATGGTCGTTGGTCTGCTGAGAAGTTCAAAGGTCTGGGTGTACAGATTGATCGTGAGTGTAACACTATTGCTAAAGAAACGCGTCGTGGTAAAGGTAACGTAGTAATCTGTTCTTCAGATGTTGCTACTGCTCTTGCCGCTGCCGGTACTTTGGACTATAGTCCTGCTCTGTCTAACAACCTTCAGGTTGATGACACTGGCAACACTTTCGCAGGTCTTCTGAATGGTCGTATCCGTGTATACATCGATCCATATGCCAACACTGACTATGTAACTGTTGGTTATAAGGGTCAGAACCCATATGACAGTGGTGTATTCTACTGCCCATATGTACCATTACAGATGGTTAAAGCAGTTGGTGAAGATGACTTCCAACCACGTATCGGGTTCAAAACTCGTTACGGAATGGCGTCTAACCCATTTGTTGGTTCTACTCCTTCTGACGGTCTTGCTACTGCTAAGACTAACCAGTACTACCGCATCTTCAAGGTGACTAACATCTTGACCTAAGATTAGGTATAAAAATAAGAGTAGGGTAACCTACCACTTTTTAAGGGACTCTTCGGAGTCCCTTTTTTTATTTGTATAAATAACAGTGTTCACGATCTGAACAAAGAGTAGTAAAAGGGGATGCCCAGACTGGAGTGCCCAGATGGGTAAGCGTTCGGTATCTGGTTATCCAGTAATCTAGAAAAACAGGAGAGTACTATGCGTATTATTGCAATTGCGTTCGCATTAGTTTTGTCTGCATGTTCAACTGTCGATGCAACCATTGACGGTACTGGTGGTGTTATTAAAGGTGTCGGTTCTGATGTCTTTGGTGTGACCGCAGGTGTATTGGATGTAACATCTAATCTTATTAAAGATGTTGCTGATAAGACGGGAACTGCCGCAACTAAACCAGAAGAAGCAGAGTAACAAAACTAGGGGACAGGAAGTCCCCTCATACCACCCATCCCCCTCCCCCCATAAAATATCTAATTTATTTCACTTATTTTGAAAATAATCCTTGACAAAAGATGTACCAGAATGTTATAATACTTGTATTGAGAATGAGAACTGAGAGAGTAAATTATGATTATATTTGAAAATGACTATGTAAGACTGACCGAAGAATCGCACTGGTTGCGTGTTGAAGAGATCATCTTTGTTGATGCCGATCCTGCTAATAACAGACTGCGACTGTCTGATGATTACATAGTCCCTGCTCCTATTGAGAGATACATTGATGAGGTTCGTTCCGAGGATGAGCAGATGGAAGCATATGCTGATGAGGTTCGTGAACAAGAGGAACGGTCTGCTCCTACTGCTGATAAGTGGGAAGAGAATTACTATGCTGATGCCATCCACCACGCAGAAGCAAATCAGTACTAAGAAAGGTCTTCCTTATAACAAAACGGTATTAGACAAAACCTGCTACGGATGCTATAATACCCTTGTATTGATAATGAGAAAAGAGAGAAAAATATGACTGCATTTACTAAAGAAGACTTCACTTGGGACGGTATGTACTTGATGTACCGTGGTAGACACACTGAGTCTGTCAACATGGAGGTCGCAAGTCCTAACTGTCACCCATCATGGCATGGTTCACCCAAACCTGAGTTCATTGCCCGATTCAAGTATGGTTACAAACCTTGGAAGGCATGGGTCAACTTCCTAGTGAAAAATGTGACTGTTGAGAAGTATCTTGAATTGTCTTCTCACGATAACAAGTTTCACAGTGAGAAGTACGGTTACGAAGTTTGTGGTTCACCAGTGTTTGCGATGGAATCACTTGGTTACAAAGGTAAGAAATAATGAATGATTATTTGAAAGAAGTTACAGAGTGGGATGACTTGGGATATAAGGTTCCGAGTCACACCTACATTGTGAACAAGGCAACCCAATTAGTGGGTTACATCAAAGAGGGTACTACTGAGGAAATCATCTTCAAGAAACCCATGAAACAGTTTTCAAAGGCACGAAGAAAGTTCTTAAAAGTCTCTCCGTTATAACAAAACGGTATTAGACAAAACCTGTTGAATGTTGTATAATACTTGTATTGAGAATGAGGAATGGTTATGAGAATTATTGAAGTGAATATCAACGAAGTCAGAAACTTCCGTGCGGGTTTCGAGTTAGTCGAATACGAGAACGGTACTGACCCAATGGACGGTTTTGTCCTGTTAGGTTTTGACGAAGTCGGTCAGTTTTGTAAAGACCCCAAATACGCATTTATCGGAGAGTAATATGAAGATTGTAATCCACACACAATATCGTGAGAACTATGGTGCCCATGACTGGGATGGTACTGGGGAATGCCCACAGTACTGGAAGTGCAAGGGTGGGTCTACCTATGTGGTAGAGGGTGTATCCGTTGAGGATGCACAATCCGAGGGGTACTATGATACCCTGTTCGACCTCGTGTCGAAAAGCAACGAGTACCTCCAAGAGTATGTTCTTGGTTCCGACCTCGTTGATGAAGCAGACTTCAAGGAGTCTGACATCTGTGAACACTGGGAACGTCCAGTGTACATCAAGGTTGAGGGTGACAAGTATGTTGCTTCTCAAGCACATTATATGGAGGGACGACCTCCCGTAACTTGGGAATTAGGAGAACAAGTATGAAGTATGAAGTAAGGTTAGCAAATCAGGGTCGTGAGTGCTTGACTTGGTATACATTTGATACCCCAAAAGAAGCAGTCAAGTTCGTACTGAAGGAACTTCACGAGGTTGGGTTTACTGTGTTTGGTAAGACCTACGAAGAGAAGTTTGAAGAGATCGTTTGGGTCGGTAAAGGGAGAACTGTCAATGTATGATTATGCCCGATTGATCCAAAACGCAAAGGGTGCTCGTTCTCGTACAGGTTCCGAGTGGGGTAAAAAATACTGGTCTACTGTTATCCAGAAACTTCTGGTAAATATGCGTGAACAGGAAACTATACATTAAATCTCTTATAAATAGAAGTATAATATAAGAGGTCTTTATGCCAGTACAAAGTAGTATTCAAGTTTCCGATGCGGAACTGACAACCAATCTAAACTACCTGCAACCCACGGGTTTTAAGTTAGTCATGGACAGAACAAAGTATCCCAATATGGAGTACTTTGTTCAAGCAGTATCTCATCCCGGTGCGTCTGTCGCACCACTGGAATTACCTGTCCGAAGAATCACATCTGTCCCCTTGGCAGGAGACAAGATCACATTCACCGAGGTAAACTTTACAATCATTCTTGACGAGAACATGACATCCTATACAGAGATGATGGATTGGTTAAATCGAATAGTTAATGATGGGCAAGTATCTTCTGCTGAACGGGGTTCTAAATTCCCAACCTATGCTGACATCACACTTCATGTATTGTCAAGTCATAACAACACCACCAAGAAGATCGTGTACAGAGATTGCGTACCTACCTCACTTGGTAATATTGAATTCACTTCCACAACAGGAGATGTGAACTATCTGACATTTGATGCGTCATTTAGGTTCTCTCAATTCGAGATAATTTAACCCTATATAATTTTACAGTATGGAGAATATATTATGATAGACCTAGAAAGTATTCTAGCAGAGTGGAGAGAAGACTCCGAAATTTCTAAACACCAACTAGACGAAACCTCTCGTGTGACACCTGCGTTACACGCAAAGTATCTGGAGTATCTCTCGTTGACCAAACTGCGTCTGAAGCAGTCTGAGTTCAAACAGAAGATTCTACTCAAAGAAAAGTACCTCTACTACGAGGGTAAGATGTCCAAGGAGGACATTGAGACTCGTGGGTGGGCATATGATCCATACGAGGGTCTCAGTGCCACCACCAAGAACTTCAAAGAATATTATTACGACTCCGATAAGGAGATACAAGAGTCTGAGATGAAAATCCAGTACCTTAAAACTCTGATAGATACTCTTACGGAAATTGTTAATAATCTAAACTGGAGGCACCAGACAATCGGAAATATGATTAGATGGAGGTCTTTCGAGGCAGGACAATAATGCTAAAAGAAATGAAGGAAACATTTACAGTAAATAAAGTATACCAGTCTCGGTGGGTGTGGTATCACACAATACTTGCGGCAGAGATATTTCTAACCAATATATTGTTGATTGCTATCTTGGTGAAGATGCCCTAAATGAGTATACCTAATACCATTCGTGTCGGTCTCCGTGATCATGCGATGATGATCATTGATGCTGAAGCACACCAGATTCCCGAACTCCGAGAATACTTCTCGTTTTTTGTTCCGGGACATAAGTATATGCCGGCATTTAAGTCTCGCAAATGGGATGGTAAGATCAAACTTTTTAATCAGGTCACTCGTGAACTCAATGTGGGACTTTACGCACATCTGAAGAAGTTCTGTGCGGATAGGATGTATCCTATTGAGTTGATGGACAACGATGAGTACGGACACCCTGAGAATAAGAACCATGTCCAACACCAGAACCTAGTAAAGTTCCAGAGTGAACTTGATATGCCGTTTGGATTGCGTGACTATCAGTACGATGCGGTGACCCACGGTATCAAAGAGAAACGAGCAATTCTGTTGTCACCCACAGGTTCGGGTAAGTCGTTCATCATCTATAATCTGATGCGGTGGTATATGGCAAATCACGATCAGAAGATTCTCATAGTTGTTCCGACAACAAGTCTGGTAGAACAAATGTACAAAGACTTTGAGGACTATGGATTTGATTCTGACTTAGTACATAAGATATATTCTGGTAAGGAGAAGGTGACCGACAAGCAGATCATAGTCTCTACTTGGCAGTCCATATACAAGTTTCCGAAGGAGTGGTTCGAGCAGTTTGGTTGTGTGTTCGGTGACGAGGTACATTTGTTCAAGGCAAAGTCACTGTCTGGTATTATGAATAAGTGTACAAATGCTCCATATAGATTTGGAACTACTGGTACCTTAGATGGCACCGAGACTAACAAACTGGTACTAGAGGGTCTGTTCGGGCCTACCAAAACCGTAACCCAAACTCGTGATCTACAGGTTCAAGGAACACTCGCACAAATAGACATATCTGTCCTGTTACTGCGTTATCATAATGATGTGTGTCATATGATGCAGGGTAAGACCTATCAAGAAGAGATGGACTATATCGTTACCCACGAGAAACGCAACAAGTTGATTACCAACCTTGCGTTAGACCAGAAAGGTAACACTCTGGTACTATTCCAGTTCGTGGAGAAACACGGTAAAATTCTCTTTGATATGATGAGAGACAAGGCAGAGGATGGTCGAAAAATATTCTATGTGTCTGGAGAAGTGGATGCCGCAGACCGAGAGCAAATTCGTGGCATAGTGGAGAAACAGAAAAATGCAATTATTGTTGCTAGTTTGGGCACTTTCAGCACTGGTATTAATATTAGGAATCTTCATAATATAGTATTCGCATCCCCTAGTAAGAGTCAGGTTAAGGTGCTACAGTCGATAGGACGAGCATTGAGGCAGTCTGACGATGGGTCTAATGCTAAGTTATACGATATTGCGGATGATATGCATGTCAAGTCACACAAAAACTTTACACTGCGACATAGTGCCGAAAGAATAAAGATATATACTAAAGAACAGTTTCCTTATAAGATACATCAAATTAACTTGAAATAAAAGGGATTTAGCATGGACACAGATGTAAGACAGTTAAAACTAGCAAGTGGAGAAGAGATTCTCTGTGAAGTGGTTCAATGGCAAGAAGGTGATGACTATGAAATATTAGTCCGAAAAGCAATGCGTCTTATTATGATGGAGAATGGTGATGGCATGAAGTACTATGCTTTCAGACCTTGGATGGTTTACCAAGAATCTTCGGATGATTTATTAATTATTAATTCTTCGCACATCGTAGGAATGGGATTTCCTACTGACAGTCTAATGGTACAGTGGCATGAAGCAGTTGCCGATATGGGAGAAATGCACCTAGTAAGAGAGTCAGAGCATACTGAAAAGTATGGTGATCAACAATCTGCGGTAGATAAGATGTCTAGTCGTGTCAAATCTGCGGCAGACAAAATAGACGATTACCTAGAGAGAATGGGTGGAGACTCTGCGTCCAATAATGTTATTTCTTTGGATAGCATAAGAGATAAGACGGTTCATTAGTATTCAACCCTCCCGAAACACAAAGCTTATTATACAGTGAGTAACAACTTTTGTCAAGTGAAAAGAAAAAAATAATTGGATTTACCTGTTCGGCATTTGACCTGTTTCATGCGGGTCATGTAAAGATGTTGGAAGAGGCAAGGACTGTCTGTGACTATCTTATCGTGGGGTTACAGACTGATCCCACTGTAGATCGTCCAAAGAAGAACAAACCAATTCAGTCGGTAACCGAAAGATATATACAAGTTGATGCCTGTAAGTGGGTAGATCAGATCATTCCGTATGAGACAGAAGAAGACTTACTGGACTTGATGCAACTAGTTGACTTTGATGTTCGTATCATTGGAGAGGAGTATAGGGAAAAAGATTTCACTGGAAAGGATTATTGTCTTGACAATTATATCCGAGTGTATTATAATGGTAGACATCATAGATTTGCAAGTAGTGAACTAAGGAAAAAAATAGGAATTAAATAATGGAACAAAAAACTAAAGTAAAGATAAAACCAAAAGACAAACCGCATTATGTGAACAACGCACAGTTTTCACAAGCAGTTGTTGATTATGTTACTGATCTTAATGGTGCGAGAGATGCGTGTGTGACACTACCCAAGGTGCCTGACTACATCGCATTATGCTTCCTAAAGATTTGTGAGGGACTATCCCACAAGTCTAACTTTGTTCGTTACACTTATCGTGAAGAGATGGTGATGGATGCGGTAGAGAATTGTCTCAAGGCAATCGAGAACTACAACCTAGAGGCGGCAACCCGTACTGGTAAACCGAACGCATTTGCCTACTTCACACAGATTTCTTGGTTCGCATTCCTCCGCAGGATTGAGAAAGAGAAGAAGCAACAAGACATCAAGATGCGTTATATGGAACAGGCAAGTGTTGATCTGTTCATTGATAATCCTAATGGTGATGTCGAGGCAGAGCAGTATGCCAGTGCCTTTGTTGATCAACTGCGTATGCGAATTGATGATGTGAAAGACAAAGACCTTGAGTGGAAAGAGATTGTAAAGAAAGAACGGAAGAGACGAACTGTCAAAGTAGATTCCGATTTAACCGATTTTTTAGTTGACTAAAGTTGAGAGATGGTGTATAATTATGGATAAAGCAAAACAAAGAAAAAGTGAAATGAAGTTACTGCGTAGGAAAGCAATCAAGTTACAGAATGCGAGTGCGAATAAAGTTCCTATGGCAGAAGCAATGAAGATGGTAAAGGCATCTAAATCAGAAGAAGGTTAAATTATGAAGGTCGCAATATTGAACGATACCCATGCAGGGTGTCGTAACTCGTCTGACATTTTTATGGCATATCAGGAACGATTCTATAGTGAAGTGTTCTTCCCATATCTGTTAGAGAATGATATAAAGCATATCATCCACCTTGGGGACTACTACGATAATCGCAAGACTATCAACTTCAAGGCACTACAGCACAACCGTAAGATATTCCTAGAACCTATGCGTAAGCATGGGATTACTATGGACATCATACCGGGAAATCACGATGTGTACTATAAGAACACCAACGAGTTGAACGCACTGAAGGAACTCCAAGGTCACTATATGAATGAGGTGAACCTTATTATGGAACCAACAGTGATGAACTATGATGGTACGGAGATGGCACTGATTCCTTGGATCAACCCTGAGAACGAGAAATCAACACTGGAGTTTCTTGCCAACACCAAAGCAACACTTGTGGGTGCCCACCTAGAACTACAGGGGTTCGAGATGGCACGAGGTCAGGTGTGTATGGATGGCATGGACAGGAGTGTGTTCGACAGATTCGATACTGTTTTGACTGGTCACTTCCATGCCAAATCCAGTATGAACAACATCCACTATCTTGGTGCTCAGATGGAGTTCTTCTGGAATGACTGCGGTGACCCCAAGCACTTCCATGTACTTGATATGGAAACAAGAGAACTAACACCTGTTCATAACCCGATCACTATCTTTGAGAAGATTTACTATGATCACGAGAACATGAACAAGTTCAAAGACCTCTCTTATCTTGACAACAAGTTCGTCAAGGTTATCGTTACCAACAAGGGTGACCCCTATGAGTTTGAACGATTCATTGATCGGGTACAGGCACAGAAGATTCACGAACTGAAGATTGCCGAAGACTTCTCGGAGTTCCTTGGTGACAATGTTGGAGATGACAACATATCTGTAGACGATACCGAGACATTGGTATACGATTATGTTGACAATGTAGTTACAGACCTAGATAAAGATCGGATCAAGAAAGAGATATCTCACTTGATGAAAGAAGCACAGAGTATGGAGATCGTATAATGGGTGACGGTGGCAAGGGGGATTCCCCAAGACCAATTCCTAATAAAAAGCAGTACGAAGATAATTGGGATTCTATCTTTGGTAAGAACCAGAAACATAAGCAACAGGACATGACTGAACTCAATGGTGATGGTAACCGTGATCGTAATGAGGATGGTGAGGAAGAGTTGATGGAGTTTCATGGTATCCCTACCAAGAAGAGTATTCAGAAACTAAAGGAAAAGTTTAATACTTGGGAACACTACTGTACAGCAGAGGCAAGTACCATGAGGATCGGCAAGGATGAAGAATGTAACTGGTGCGGTATGACCGAAAAATAAATTTGACTTTATATGATGAGTGTGGTAATATACCCCAATGATAAATTTTAAGAAACTCCGTTTTAAGAATTTCCTCAGTACAGGAAATAATTTCACAGATATCAGTTTTGATACTACTCCGACTACCCTAGTGGTAGGACACAATGGTGCGGGTAAGTCTACTATGTTGGACGCACTCTCGTTTGGTCTGTTCGGCAAACCCCATCGTAAGATATCTAAGAACCAACTGATCAACACTATCAATGGCAAAGGCACGGTGGTGGAGGTTGAGTTTGATATTGGTAAACAGCAGTACAAGGTTATCCGTGGCATCAAACCCAATAAGTTTGAGATATGGGTCAATGGTAATATGGTGAATCAAGATTCCCATGCCAAAGAATACCAGTCCCTGCTTGAGAAGAACATCATCAAGTTGAACCACAAATCGTTTCACCAGATTGTGGTACTGGGTTCTAGTTCGTTTGTGCCGTTTATGCAGTTGGCAGGAGGTTCTAGACGAGAGGTGATCGAAGACCTCTTGGACATCAATATGTTCTCCAAGATGAACTCTCTGTTGAAGGAGAAGATGTCTATACTCAAGGATCAGATTGCCAACAATACCCATCAACTGAATCTGTGTGATACCAAGATCAATGCTCAAAAGAAATATCTGCGTGATCTAAGTGCGATATCCAGTCACCAGAAGAAGCAGAAGTTGGATAGTATTAAGAAGTTGCAGGAGGACATTCGTGTACTCAATGAGGCAAATGCCAAGGTTACCGAGGAGGTCACCGCATCCAAAGAAGTCACTACCGAGATCGTCAATGTTGGTAAGGAACTACAATCTCTGGGTGAGTTTGCGGCAGGGTTCAAGGCACAACAGAAGGATGTGGTCAAACAGGCAAAGTTCTTTGAGAATAATGACAAGTGCCCTACCTGTGATCAGGATATTGATCATAGGTTGAAAGAGTTTCATCTGAACAAATGTAAGACTCGTGCGGGTACTATTGATGGTGCGTTACAAATGCACGATCTCCGTAAGGCAGACTTGGATGCGAAGATGGAAGAACTCAGTCGTATGCAAGATCACATTCGCAACTGGCAGTCTAAGATTGACGCAAACACCCAAGAGATTATGAGTATCAATCGAAACATTGATACACTGAATGGTGAGGTCTCTAGTATTGACGAAGGTACTGGTGATCTGTCAGAAGCAAATGCTGAGTTAGAAACACTGCGTACCGATAAGGAAGAGTTGCAAGATTCCAAGTACCGACTGAACGAACAATTCTCGTACAATCAAGTGTATGCTGAGTTGCTCAAAGACACTGGTATCAAGACCAAGATTATTAAACAGTACTTACCAGTCATCAATCAGTTGACCAACAAGTACTTGAACATCCTAGACTTCTTTGTACACTTTGATCTGGACGAGTCTTTCCAAGAGACTATCCGATCTAGACATCGTGATGCCTTTTCGTATGACTCATTCTCTGAGGGTGAGAAGCAACGGATTGACCTGTCCCTACTATTTACTTGGAGACAGATCGCAAAGATGAAGAACAGTGTGGCAACCAATCTACTGATCCTTGATGAGACATTTGACTCTTCTCTGGACGAGGATGGTATTGAGAATCTGATGAAGATTATCTCTACACTGGGTGAGGATACCAATGTGTTTGTTATCTCTCACAAGAGTGAACTTGAGGATGCGGCATTCCACCGTAAGATTGAGTTTGTGAAAGAAAAGAACTTTAGTAAAATTAAGTCTTGACTTTAAATGATCCATGTGCTATTATACACTATAAATTAACTGAGGAAATATATTATGGAACTATCCGATACTACCATGCAGGTTCTCAAGAACTATGCGACCATTAACCCGAACATCGTTATCACCGAAGGTAGTACTGTAAAGACTATATCGGTAGCACGGAATGTTCTATCAACCGCAGAACTCCCCGAAGAGTTTCCTGCATCATTTGGCATCTATGACCTAACAGAGTTTTTGAATGTTCTGTCCTTGGTTGATTCACCCCGACTCACCTTTGAGAAAGACTATGTGACTGTCGGAGATTCTACTGGTCGTTCATCGGTGAAGTACTTCTTCTCTGATCCAGAGATGCTTACCAGTCCCGGTAAAGATATTGTCATGCCAGATGCCGATGTTAAATTTGTGCTAGATACAGATACTTTGGGCAAAGTCAAACGTGCCGCTGCCGCACTTGGACATGATGAGATTTCTATCACTCCAACCACTGGTGCGATTCGTTTGTCTGTCATTGACAGTAAGGATGCGACAAGTAATGCATTCTCTATTGATGTAGAGGGTGAGTATCCAGAAGGAGTTGATTTCAACTTCATTATGAATGTGAGTAACCTAAAAGTAATTAACGAAGACTTTGCTGTGAACATCTCTAAGAAGTTGATCTCGCAGTTTAAATCACAACAATCCGCAATAGAATATTATATTGCACTTGAAAAATCATCTACATATGGAGCATAATTGAGATGGCAGAAGCAAAGAAAGCAAAGAAAGATCATACCGCAATCTACGAACTGGGTAACCGAGTTGCTCGTTCGTCAGTCGCAGTAATTGATACTGTGGTACAACGAGGTGGTTTCAAGGGTGAAGAACTCACCACCATTGGTCAGTTGAGAGACCAAGCAGTCCAGATCATCCAACTCTGTGAAGAGTACCAGTCTGAACAGTCTGTTGATTAAGACTTTGGGGGGTGTTAATTCACCCCCTTTTTTTTCTTGACTTTTTGTTTCATATAATGTACAATGTATATTACTAGAAACACTTTTACTTTTATTATGGAGACACAATGTCTAAAGAATTCCTATGGGTTGAGAAGTATCGACCCCGATTGATCAGTACAACCGTACTGCCCCAAGACCTAAAAGACACTTTCCAGAAGATTGTCGATTCGGGTGAAGTCCCTAATATGATGTTCACTGGTACTGCGGGTACTGGTAAAACTACGATTGCTCGTGCGATCTGTGACGAACTTGGTCTTGATTATATCATTATCAATGGTTCGGAAGAAGGGAACATTGATACCCTGCGGGGTAAGATCAAACAGTTTGCCTCATCCGTTTCTCTCTCTGGTGGTTACAAAGTCGTAATCTTGGATGAGGCAGACTATCTAAACGCACAATCCACCCAACCCGCACTGCGTGGATTCATCGAAGAGTTCTCTCAGAACTGTCGATTCATTCTGACCTGTAACTTCAAGAACAAGGTCATCGAACCTCTACACTCCCGATGTGGTGTGTATGAGTTCAACACATCCAAGAAGTCTATGGCACAACTCTGTGGTGAGTTTATGACTCGACTACAAATCATCCTAGATGGTGAGGGTGTCAAGTATAACAATGATGTGATTGCAGGACTAATTGGTAAACACGCACCAGACTGGAGACGAGTGCTCAACGAAGCACAACGTCATTCCATCTCTGGTAAGTTGGAAACTTCGGTACTCATTAATGATAGTAATGGCAACTATAGTGGTCTTTTTCAATCATTAAAGAGTAAGGATTTCAAGAAGATGCGGTCATGGGTGGTCAACAATATGGACACCGAACCTGCCGCAATCTTCCGTGGCATCTATGACTCTATGGAAGGAAAGGTACAACCTCAATCCATTCCGCAACTGGTATTGATCCTTGCTGATTATCAATACAAGAATGCGTTTGTCGCAGACCACGAACTAAACCTTGTTGCTTGTCTGACCGAATGTATGGCAAATGTGGAGTTCATATAAATATGACCATGCCCAACGAACGAAGAGAATCAATAGAACGCACCGAGAAGTTTCTGATTGACTTGTTGAACCCCACGGTAACTCCAAGAGTTCCTAGTGAGGTTCGTCAACGAGCATACAGTTGTCTCAGGCATTTCCCACGAGAGTATGATATGGAACGTGCCGCAGAGACTTCTCCACAAATCTTCGGGGAATGGGATGACTAAGATTTCTCATCCACCAGTACAACAGGATGAGATTACAAAATCTTTGTCTCTTGCCTTCGAGTATTCCTTTGATGGTGTCTCGGAGTTCACTGTACCCGATATGCCAGACATCTGTGGTTCTTTTAATATAGGACTCATTGTCGGGGCATCGGGTAGTGGCAAGTCAACCCTACTCAAGAGATTTGGACAAGAACTGTTTCCCTATTGGTTTGATGATAAGTGTATTGCGTCTCATTTTGATAATGAGGATGAGGCAATGACTCTGATGGGTGCGGTGGGTCTAAACTCGGTTCCTACTTGGTTCAGACCGTATAATGTATTGTCTGTCGGTGAACAGTATCGAGCAGACCTATCACGGAGACTTGTAGACAATGCGGTGATTGATGAGTTTACCTCGGTGGTGAACAGATCAGTTGCCAAGTCGTGTGCCCACTCAGTGGCAAAACATATTCGTAAAGAGGACATACAAGGTGTCGTGTTCTCATCGTGTCATTATGATATCGCAGAATGGTTAGAACCAGACTGGATATATGACACTGCGACTGGGGAACTCACCTATAGGGGGTCACTTCATCGACCAACTAGGAGACCCGAAATCAAACTTGACATCATTCCATGTGGGGTCGAAGCGTGGTCAATGTTCAAAGACCATCACTATCTGACCGAGGATATAAATACATCTGCCAAACATTGGTTGTGTTGGTGGGGTGATGTTGTGGTAGGATTCGCATCGGCAATACCGTTTCCAAGTGGAACACTCAGGAATGCGTTCCGAGGACACCGAACAGTGGTACTGCCAGATTTCCAAGGATTGGGTATAGGAGTAAGACTGAGTGATGCGATAGCACAGATACACTTGGATGAAGGGAAAAGATATTTCAGTAAAACCGCACACCCAAGGATGGGTAAGTATAGGAACGAGTCGAAACTATGGAAACCGACATCTAAGAATATGCGAGTGAGACAGCATAGTGTAACCGAAAACAGTGAAGACCGAATGTGGGTTGCCCGAAACTGTTTCTCTTATTCTCACGAGTACATAGGTGATACGACTCATAAAAAAATCAGGATATTGAACGTATAGAGGTGATCTAGATGACTAAGAAGAATCCAAAGATTAAACTGAAGGGTGGTTCGGAGTACGATACATTTAGTTATGGTAGACAAATATATTGCTATCTTTCACGAAGTGGGGTTGCAAAAAGTATCAAAAGAGGGTATAATAAGAGATTCAGGAAAGAGGGTAAGAAGAACCTAGATGCGTAGAGGAGAGAAACCACTAAACATCCGTGCCAAGCAACAGATTTCTATTTGTTGTAAGACACTATGTGAGAGAGAAGTGGTTGAAGAATACATCAATAAACTGGAAGATAGGGTAAAGGAACTTGAGCAAATGGTGGAGAATCTGGGCAAAGAGTCTAGGTGAGAAAGTTGGAGAAACCGACAAGCAAGCAAACACAGTTGCGGTCATTCGTACTGTGTGGTGGATAACCCACATGGCAACTTGTTGGTTCATTATATTAAACGCAATTGCCAATCACGGTTGGCACCTAATAGGATTATAGTATGGATTATCAAACAGATGTAGAAACTTTTATGATGGCAGGGCAACAAGACTATCCTGACTTTGGGGGACTTGAATCTGATCAAGCACAACTCTACATGAACCTAATCAGTGAGGAGTATATTGAGACACTCCAAGCATTCAAAAACAAAGACATTGTAGAAGTCGCAGATGGTCTTGCCGATATGGTATGGGTCATCATGGGTATGGCGTCCACCTTAGACATCCCCTTTGATACGGTCTGGAACGAAGTCAAGGCATCCAATATGTCTAAGTTCGTTGACGGTAAAGTGGTCAAGGACGAGAACGGTAAGATTATGAAACCTGACGGATACTTCCGTCCTAACATAAAGAAGTTGATGGAATGATTAAATATGTATTTGAAGATGAGATACAGGACAATATCAGAGTAGACTCTATGGGTAATAGACTCTGGAAAGAGACCGATGAGTATGTGATCGTTCTTGGTAAAGAGAAACCTAGACCTATACACACCCCAATAGCACTGGTCTGGAACGATGGTCAGTGGGTAGACAAACAACTGGAGTTTGACTTTGGATAAGTGGGATGTCGCACATCTAGAAGTTGCAAAGACTTACGCACAACTATCATCTGCAAGAAGGATGAAGGTCGGTGCGGTCATAGTAAAAGACAACCGAATCATCTCTATTGGTTACAATGGTATGCCTAGTGGTTGGGACAACAACTGCGAAGATGAAATAAAATCTGGTAACACTGGATACGGTAGAAAACTAAAAACTAAAAAGGAAGTTCTTCATGCGGAATCGAATGCAATCACGAAGGTTGCAAAGTCAACGGAATCGGCGGAGGGTGCAGTTCTTTACACAACGTGTGCGCCATGCATCGACTGTGCCAAACTCATCCACCAAGCAGGAATCAAACGAGTTGTCTATGGACACAACTATAAGTCTGAAGAAGGATTGACTTTCCTTGATAAGTGTGGTATAGTACTTGACACATCAACCGAAAAACCTTGGCAACGGAGTTTATACCCCTAATGAATCCCTTTGATTATGTAAATGCGATTAACTATTCCAAGAAAGACATCATGGTAACTCGTGATGACGAGAAGGCATACAATGGTTTTATGGTAAACCGTTCACTGTCTTACTTCTCTGATACTGTTGTTATCGCAAATGAGATGAACAAGTGCCACCACCTAGACTCACGTCTACAATTTTCTTTTCTTATAAATATCATTAGGAAACGGAAACGTTTCTCTAAATGGGTAAAACCTGAATTAGAAAATGACCTTGAGTCGGTGAAAGAATATTATGGATATAGTAATGAAAAGGCACGACAAATACTATCCCTCTTATCACCTTCTCAAATTAAACAAATAAAAGAAAAGGTGAATAAAGGTGGAAGAAAGTAACTTAGTATCATGGAGTCCTGTGAGTATGCTAGAGATCACTCTGGCAGAACCCGATGATTTCCTCAAAGTGCGTGAAACTCTAACCAGAATCGGAGTGGCATCACGCAAAGAACAAAAACTGTTTCAGTCGTGTCACATTCTACATAAGCAGGGAAGGTACTATATCGTACACTTCAAAGAACTGTTTATCTTGGATGGTAAGAAAGCAAACCTAGAGAAGTCAGACGTAGAGAGACGTAATACCATTGCGACATTATTGTCGGACTGGGGACTCGTTGAGATACAGAACAAGGAAGTCGCAGTAGAGTGTGCGCCCCTAAGACAGATCAAGATCATTGGATTCAAAGACAAAGACCAGTGGGAGTTGTGTCCCAAATATAACATAGGTAATAAGTGATGAGCATGAAAATTGAAGTGACCCTTGATGGTCACCAAATAGATGATATTATAATTGAACAATTGACTATGGCATTAGACAGTTTACACGCAAGTGATGTTCCCGAAGATAAGGAATACATTGCCGCATTCGAGAAGGTCATCGACTGGCATGGTGGTTAAATGGAATGATAGGGTTTGAAACTCATAAAGAAGAGATTCGAAACAAGGTATATTGGTGGGGCCCTAAACAAGACATCAATTGGTCTTGGGATGAGGCGATGGAACTCATTGACACTCATCCTGAAGACTTGTACGATTGGAATAGAGAGAAGAATCGACTAGGTTGTAATAGTTTTCATCTACGTGATTCTGCGCCTCAAATTGCAAAAGACATTCATAGAGAGATGCATGAGTTCTTTGTACTTCCCGCACCAAAGAAGGATACCTACACGAAAGGTCTTCCCCACGTTACAAACATTGCGTTTTGTGGATTTGGTCAGGCGTCTGGTTCGTACCCTAGACATTGTGACAGGATGGATGTGTTCCTACTTCAGATGATCGGTGAGTGCAAGATCACCATCGGTTACAATGAAGAACCGAGGAACGCAGATCAGGTTCATATTATGCAGCCAGGCGAATGCGTGTTTCTTCCAAGAGGAACATGGCATCAACTAGAACCATCAGTATCACGAGTCACATTCTCGTTTGGATTTGAGAGTGATCAAGATTGTGACCCCTCCGATTATCTCTAAAAGTGACATGACATTTGGTTATGACCTCTATCAGAGAACATTACCATTATATATAATATCGGAAGAATAATCTTCCCACCAATCTGGAGCAAAAAAGTTATGAAGACCCGCACATTTGGACGAGTAGAGAGACTCGGAGATGCGCTACTGAGTATGATAGTTTTAGTTACATCAATTATTGCTATCTTACCACTTATATAGATAGACAGAACTAGGGTGACTTAATAGGTCACCCGACACTTTTTGGATATATTATGAAAGCATATATGATTGCGGATTTGAACAATCCGACCTCTGTGAAGTATACAGAGATTGCGTTAGAATCGTGGCAGAAACAAGACCTCCTTGACATTGAAGTTATTCAGTGTTACACCCCCGACACTATTTCAGAACTAGAACCCCTCTATAACTGGCAAACTCTGCGACAGGTTATGCAACTGGGTAAAGAAAGTAGTAAGTCAGAACGTGCGGGTGATATAACCCATTGGCAACTTATTAAAAAACGAACCGAGAGTATGGATCGTTTCTATGTAATGGAACATGACTCATATCTAGAAGACCCCGATGAATTCAAATATCAGTTTGATTTCACTATGGAACACGGACTTGACTGGGCAAATCACGGACTATTCATGTCTTGCTATTCATTCTCTCGTAGGTGTGCCATATACATGGATGACTTATTATTGAATCGAGCATTCCCATTGAATGGTGGGCCCTATGGTTGTGTAGAGAGAATGGTCAAAACCTATCTAGATCATAAGAATAACAACAATCGTAAGTATACATTTATGACTCATTATGGTGATTGTACTAATGTTGGTGTAGGTTCAACCGCAATAGAACTGCGTGACATATATAATTTTCGATGTAAAAGAGATGATCCTCCGTTTAAGAGGGCATCGACCCAAGTGATATCTAAGTCACTTGGTATCACTCAAACCCATGATGGTATGGATAAGTATGAGACTCCTTGGCAACGTGCCAAAGGAGGATTTAAAATTATTGATTGACATTGCCTGTTTGTTCGTGTATAATGGGTACTAAATTATGAGGAATCTATATGGACTTTTACACAAGCATTGACCGATACGGTTCTGCCCTGCTCTATCGTGGGTACAAAGACGGTCAACGTGTCAAGAAACGCATCCCCTTCAAACCTACCATGTATGTCAGTGGTCGTAAGAATGTTGGATGGTCTACACTAGATGGTAGACCTGTCGAACCCATTCAGTTCGAGACCATGCGAGAAGCAACCGAGTTTAGCAAACGATACCAACATGTAGACACCTTCAAGGTCTACGGGCAGAACAACTTCATCGCACAGTATATCGCAGAGAAGTTTCCAAACGATATTAAGTTTGATCGTGACCTCCCTGTAATCACCACCATTGATATTGAGGTTCAGTCGGACGAAGGTTTCCCCGAACCAGATCAAGCAAACTATCCAGTCACCGCAATCTGTACCAAGTCCAGTAAGGAAGAGTTCTTTCGTGTCTGGGGTCTGGGTGAGTACACTGCCAAAGAGAACTGCATCTATACTCAGTGCAACTCAGAGTTGCAACTACTGGATCAGTTCCTTGACTACTGGCAGAATCATGGTTCACCTGACATCGTGACTGGTTGGAACTCCAAGCAGTTTGATATCCCCTACCTTGTTAACAGAACAAGAAAGGTCATCGGAGAAGAATCCACCAAACGATTCTCACCTTGGGGAACTGTCTCGTCTCGCACCATTCGTGGTAAGATGGGTATGAAGGATGTGGACACCTATGATCTGATGGGTATTGCTCAGTTGGATTACTATGATCTGTTCCGCAAGTTTACTGGTAATACTCTGGGACAGCAAGAGTCCTATCGACTGGATCACATTGCCCATGTCGTACTGGGTGAACGCAAACTCTCGTATGAGGAGCACGGCAACCTACACACACTGTACAAGGAAGATCACCAGAAGTTCATTGACTACAACATCCGAGATGTTGAACTGGTTGACCTACTGGAAGAGAAACTCGGTCTGATCACTCTGGCAATGACTATGGCATACCGTGGTGGTGTGAACTATGAGGATGTGTTTGGTACGACTACTATCTGGGACACTATCATCTATCGTCTGTTGAACAAGCAGAAGATTGCGGTTCCTGCCAAGACCGAAAAACCCAAGGGTGATTTTGCGGGTGGTTATGTGAAGGAACCCCAAGTCGGTTCTCACGAGTGGGTGACATCCTTTGACTTGAACTCCCTGTATCCGATGATCATTGTACAATACAATATGTCACCTGAGACTGTGGTAGATGGTCTGGTTGATACTGATGTAGAACGGAT